>BNJS01001840.1_pt1:2500-95353 | contig 95353 bp, 76 predicted proteins | sample 8540461 | NCBI WGS metagenome assembly BNJS01 (sample SAMD00202454, study PRJDB9452) | human saliva metagenome | isolation source: human saliva | place: Japan | reverse complement strand
GCTTAATATAGAGATCATCGAAAGAGAAAGGAGAATTGCTTAGGCCGAACTCAGGTCGTAAAAAGAGGAGGCTTGTTTTTGTTGGTAATGTTTTTTCTCTAAATTGTCACGGATGACTTGGGGGTATATGATTTATGTGCAATAAAATGCTGATGAAATGTGTCGTATTGAGATTTAGTTGTTATATTTGCAAGGTGAAATCTAAATGAGTGATTTGGTGTGTTTCCTTGCTTGAGTTGTAAAGGGAATGAATCAAGATCATTGTAGAGCGAGTTCTTCGGTATTCGTCTGTTAATTAGGCTTTCGTTGTCGAGATGCTGCCTGTGGCAGTTGCGGCGCGGAGAATTTGCTGTTCTGTTTTGCAATATAAATATGTACGGGCTGTATTAGCCGACATTCACAATAAACCTGTTATAATGAAATCCACAACCCTCGTCATTGGCCTTTTTGCTGCCATTGCTCTTGTGGGCGGCGCCTTTATGCTTACCCAATGCGGCAATGAAACAGCAACGCCTGAAGAAGCGAAAGAAATTCCCAATTTCCACCAGTTCTATTTCGAAAACCAACAAGCTGCGCTCACGCCCAATCAACTGGCGCTCTATGTCGATTATTCGAACTGCATCGCAGAGGGACAGCATTCGCGCTTTTTCCAAGCTTTCGAGCCTTCGCTCACGGCTAGTGCCAAGCAGTATTTTTGCCGTCAAGGGCAAGAAGATCGAGCCGCATGCCGCCGATTCGACCTACGCGCTGCTGCGCACCATCGACAACGTGCCCTTTGCCGACCTCAAAACGGCGGCCGAGCGCATCGCCAACGGCAACACGGAGGGCGTTCTCCTCACCGACGGTGAATATTACGAACCCACGGTGACGAAAGGCAACGACAACAATCCCTACTTGGCTGAGGCGTTCAAGACTTGGCTCAAGAAGGGGCACGATATCTTCATCTTTGTCGAACCCTATGAAGAACTTGTTGGCGCTCGCTCGGTGCAAAAGAAGCGTTTCTATTTCCTTTTCACCGATCAGCGCCTGCCCGACAATATCTACAACCGCGTGAAGCAGTCGGTGCGCCTCGAGAATTTCCCCGGCACCTCCGAGTTCCATTTTTCGGTGCGCGCTCCCTTCCTCTATTCTCCCGACGGCAAGGGGATGCAGCCCGATGAATTGCTGAGTGCCAAGGTGATTAAGGCTGCGGGCAACTATGAAGTGCAAGACTGGGAAGCCGGTTGGGAAGATGACATTGAGCCGATGCTTGTCAACGGCGAAGATGAGGAGGGCAATAAGCTCAAAGACGGGAAGCCCTTCGAGACCGGACTCCGTGTAGATCGCAATAGTCTGGGCGGCTATCGCATTGATCGTCTCACGGCCAAGGTTTCTAATGTCAATCAACCCTATACCGATTTCTGCGCGGCGAATGAGGAAAAGCAACAACCCGAGAAAGAAATCGAACCGGCCGAGTGTGAGGGTTTTGTCAAGGTCGATGACAAGAAGTTTTCCGCCAATGGCATCGTGGATCTTACCTTTGCCGGAGATTTATACAACCCCGATGAGGCTCTCGACGGCGATCCGTTCAACTATACCAAGATCGATCTCTTTGCCACCGATATTAGCCCGATGACCAACGTCTATCTGCCGCTTTTCACCTTCGAGAGTCTCACGCATCCCGGAGAACAAAACGTTTCGGTGGGAGCCAGCATCGAACAGTGTCTGATCAATCCCGAAATCAAGGAACTGATTCTCAAGACGCCCATCTATACGCTCTACATCAAGTCAAATAAACGATAATCTTATTCTTATTACATTATGATCAACGTTACTACGTCGAAGCAGCTCCATGCGCTGCAAACCGAAACCTGGGTTTGGGCAGCTGTTGTCCTCCTTGTTGCCCTTTGTCGCTTGGGGCATCTCGACGCTTATCTCTTGGGAGGGCGGAAAAGACCGTTCTTACATCAAACGCCGCTGGGCATGTGGCATTGTTTGGGCTGTGGCTTGGATTGGTTTCTTCCTTTATAATGACCTCTACGTTATGGACCATATCCAGAAGACGGCCTATAAAACGCAATTTAGCCATATCCTATGGATGGCTTTAGGGGCGCTTGCCGTGGGTTACGTCGGGTTGGTTCTTCTTCTCGCCTATCTCACGCCCAATTCTAAGTTCGGCTCCATCCTCCACCTCAAGAAATAAAATGCTATGAAGCAGTTTTTCGTTCTCGGCATCGGTGGAACGGGTATGCGTTGCATCGAATCGCTCCTGCACCTCTGCGCTATGGGCATGTTCGACGACACCGAACTCCACCTCCTTGCCCTCGACACCGATAAAAATAACGGTAACTTCGCTCGCCTCAAGGAGGTGAAAGAGGCCTATTGCCGTGCCAAAGGTAGCGACGCCACCGCGCGTACGCCGCTGCAGGACACCTTCTTCTCGGCCAATGTGAAGTATTACGAGTTCAGCCCCAACTATGATGCGAAGAGCACCTTCCAAGAGGTGTTTGACTACGGCGGAACGCAATACAACCGCCGCGAAGAAACTGACCTCGCCGACCTCGTGCTCACCAAACAAGTGGAGGAATTCAACCTCCGCCACGGCTATCGTGCACAGACGCACCTCGGCTCGATGATGATGTATCACGCCATTCTCGAAGCCGCCGAGAGTCCGGTGGACAATGAACTGAAAGTTTCCTCGCACAGCTCACCAAGGCGGCGCAAAACGGCGCCCCGAAGGTGTTTATCCTCGGATCGGTCTTCGGCGGCACGGGGGCTTCGTCCATTCCCATCATCCCGCAGGCCATTTCGCGCGCTGCCGAACGCATGAACGGCGGTTCGGTCAACGTGCTGCGCAATGCCTATTTCGGTTCGACGCTGCTCACGGCCTATTTCAGCTTCAAAACGCCCACGGGCAGCGAGCTCAGCGAGCAAAAGGTGATTGCCACCAGCGATAAGTTCGCCCTCAACTCGCAAGTGGCCATGATGTTCTATGACGACGATGCCAACGTGCGCAGCACCTACCAGCGTTTCTACATGCTGGGCACCGACTCCCTCTCTTGGGATCCCATGGCGCAGCGTGCCGAAGGGGTGAATAAGACCATCACCGGTGGAGCGGAACAGAAAAACGACTCTCACTACATCGAACTCCTTGCGGCCTGTGCGGCACTCGACTTCTACAACACGAACGATGAACGCCTCAAAGAGAAGAAACAGCACGCCGACACCGATTATATCTATCGTGCCATCAGCGAAGACGGACGTTTCGAATTTGAAGACTTCGTCGGCCAGCAGCGTGCGGAGGAATTCGCGCGGAAATTCGGCACACTCCTCGCTTTTGCGCTCTTTTGCAACGGCGAAGACGATTTTGTGGAAAGCGTGCGTTGCGGAGGGCAGAAGGAAATCACCGAATTCACAGGCATGGAAGTTACGCAGGTGGAGTATCTCAAAAAGTACTTTGGTCTTCTCTTCTTCACCCGCGGTGAGGGAAGACTCGCCGAGGGATGGGTGCAACAACTGCACCGCTCGGCCGGTGGTGGCGACAGGTTCCTCTTCAACGCGAGCCTTTTTGGCTTCAGCACCTTCAAGGAGCTGATGAAAGTGGATTGGAACAAAGAACTCTACCGCAACGAAGGACTCGGAAAGGACAATAATTATAAGAAGAGCGGTATCTTCAGCGGATCGAAGTTCGACCCCTTCAAGAAAGCGTTCATCGCCGAGCGCGAAAACACCCAAGGATGGAAGGCTATCACCAATCGCGGTGAGCAGCTCTACAAACTCGTCTACGACACCCTCGGCAAACTTTATCAGTTCAACTAATCTCCCACGAAACTATGTCTACAAAAGCATTGCTCATCAAGAGTTACACCAATGTGTCGACCGGTACGGCGGGCGAATGGAACGAACTCAATATGGTGCCTTCTTACATTCAAGGCATCAAAACCGGTAAAATCCTCGAAGAAATGAGCAGCGACAAGCTCGCTGCCCTCATCTCGGGTGTGCCCACTCCCTGGGCGCGCGCACGCCTCTTCAAGTTTGCCCTCCAAACCCTCAATGCCCCCGATCCCAACATCGACTCTTCGGGCTTGCAGCAGTTCTATGAAATGTTGCATGGGGAGTGGCGCGGCCTGCTTGCCGTCATGGCGCTCTATCCCGACCGCATCAGCTTCTCGAAACCCATCACCATGAGTGTGAATGGGGGACTTTACGACATCGCATCGGCCTTCGGTCGCATGCTCTTCGACGACAAAGATCTCTGGAGCAACCAACTGCAACTCGCCAAAGACCCCGATGCACAGCCCTTCGTTCAGCTCATTTACTACCGCAAACACCTTGTTGGTGGTACCTCGCCCATGACCGGCGTGTTTACCGGCGTGGACTACAGCCAAATTGGGGCCGATGCAGGAGAAGTGCAATGGTTCCGCAATGGCCGTTTCGAAGATCCGACGCCTTTCCTCAACCCCGAACAGCTACAAAAGCTCTATCTCTTCATCAAAAACCTCAACAGTCATCTCGATGACTTTGAGACGAACATCAATGCCCAGCGCGGAGAGAAGAAACGCATGGAATTGAGCGGATTGAAGGGCATGAGCCGCAAATGGGAAGAGGAGTTGCGTCGTAAAGGCGGACAGTTGCGTGATAAAGGTCCCGTGGCGCAGTATCCCAATTTGGAATATCCCTTCTCGGCTCTCTTCGAAAGCAGCGTTCCCGTCTATTTGAAGCCCGATTTCACCTTCACCTACGACAATGATGGGGACTATAAGCTGGTGGGCGACGTGCAAAAACTGCTCAGCGACGACAAATTTGTAGTCGGTTGGGCAGAAGCGGCCGATGCCCGCCCCAAACTTTCGGAAGGTGCCGTCTTCTATCTCAAAATCGACAACCTTGCCACTCGTGGAGCCGACTATTTCTCGCTTCCCCTCTCGGAAATCGGTTTGGATATCTTCAAAAACTCGCTTTCCGGCCTCCTTGGCTATGGCGATAACTGCAATACGCGCCTCTCTGCCCGACTCAACGATGCAGGCTCGTTGGCAGTTTCGCTCGTTGTTGAGATCGATGGACAGCAAGTCGAACTCAACACCCGCGAGTATGCCGTCAAGTGGATGACGGAGCTACGAAAGGTCATCATGTGGCCCAACTTCGTCTCGGAAAATTGGAAGAACTACTATCTCTACACCGAGTGTACTTCGGACGCGGCGCAACAATTCCAAGCCATCTTCAAGCAGAAGGGAGAATTCTTGCGCAATATCCGTGGTGATTTCTTCACTTCGGATTATCAACCCGCAGCCGATGAGGACAACGCGCCGCAAGTGCGACAACTCATTACCTATCCTGCCGGACAGGGGGGAGGAATTGCACAAATATAATATCTACGCCATGACCTTGGCACCCGCCGGTCTCTCCGTAACGGTCAAGGACAACGGAAAAGATGCGCACGCCGGTTACTTGATCCTCCGTCCGCAGGTGGTGAACGATCGCACCAGTCTCGATGCGCAGGGCGAAGCTGTCGTGGGTATCGACTTCGGTAGCAACAACATGTGCGTTTATTATAGTGTTGACGATGGACAAGCCGAACCCATCAAGTTCGAAAATTACCGCACCATGCTTGTCGGGACAGAAAGTCGCGACTTGCGTGCCGTGGCGGAGAACCACGAGCTCCTCTTCTTCAGCAATTACCCCACCGACAACGGACAAGCTAAATCTTGGCTCCACGAACACGACAGTCGTTACAATAGTTACAACGAGAGCGAGGAAGTGGCCGGCGGCGTACCCGTGAGCCGCCCCAACGTGTTGGTCAAGGAAATGGACGAACGCACCATTACCACCCAAGCCGGTACGCTACACTACAACATGAAGTGGCTCAATGACGACAAAGGTTTGCAGAAAAAGCGCGCCTTCCTCAAGAGCCTCTGGTTGCAAACCTGCGCTTATCTCTACACCAAACGTCTGAAACCCAAACAAATCGTTTGGAGTTATCCCGGAGCGATGATGGAGGCCGATCGCAATGAGTTGGCCAATATCTACGAAGAACTCTGCAAAGTCACTCCCATTGTGGGCTGTCGTCCCAAACTGCCCGAAACGTTGACCACTGAAGCGGAGGCCGTGTGCAGTTTCGCCCTCTCGAGAGAGTTTGGACTCAGTGCCGACAAGCTCTTCCTCGGCATCGACGTCGGTGGCAGCACGAGCGACATTCTGCTCTTGGCACAAGATCCCAAGAACTTGAACAAGGCTACGCTCTTCTGCGAAAGTTCGGTTCGACTGGCGGCTGGCGTCTTCTTCAATGCCATCATCAACTCCGAAAAGTTCCGCGAGGCGCTCAACTACTATTGCCAAAAGACCAACAAATCGAAGGTCTTTGTCAATAATGTCGAGGAGATGGTGAGAGAAGCACCGCAAAAGGCGCCCTATTGCCTCAACAGTGTCTTCGATCAGCTCAAAGGTTTGGAGGACTACGAAAACTTTTACAGCACCATCAACGAAAAGGCCAAGTTTGTCTTCACGATTCCTGCGTATGTGACCGGTTTGCTCCTCTTCTATTCGGGCATGCTCATCGGTAACACCATCAAAAAGGAGCAACTCGACCAGATTAAGCGCATCGACATCCTCACCTTCGGTAAAGGCGGCCGTCTTTTCCACTGGCTCCGTGAGCCTGCCGGCTCGATGGCGACCAATGCCTATTATAGAGACTGTCTGAATGCAGGACTTCGTCTCATGGTAGACAAGGAACTCGAAGTGAAGTACCGCGATGAGATTGAAGTGGACAACAAAGCCGAAGTGGCCAAGGGACTTGTGCAGCCCAAAGCCATCGAAAGGCGCTTCGCTCAACGAAAAAGACATCTGCGGTGAAGTTGACGTCAATTATCTCAAGGAAGACGGCAGCACGATTGTGCTCAACACCGACGATGAACTGAGCGGTGAGTTCTTTGCTGACAATATGAACAAGCTGACCTTCACCGGCACCAAGAACTTCCAAGTCTTTATGGATGTTTTCTGCGACTTTGTGAGCACCAAGACGAAACTCTATCCCGGAGTCGCTGACCTCCGAGAGGACATCGCAGACCTGCGTGATCGCATCGCAAGCTACGTCACCGAAGACTACGAATACAAAAAGGCGTTGAAGCATCAGGGCGGTGAATTCCCCTACCACCAGCCCCTCATTATCGCCGAAGGTGCTTGTTTCTTGAAAACGATTATCAAGAAAATCTTTGTGTGATCTCCGTGATCACGTTGGCCAATACGGCTCCCGGCTTCGTTAACTGCGAAGCCGGGACCGAACATTGGCAAAGTGCTGCACAATCGCCGCATCATGCTTCCGATTGTGCGGTGTTATCTTCCAATGGCGCGGAGCTTTTCTTCGCGCAACTTTGATTCTCGCTCCAAAGCTGGGGAATTTATCGCGTTTTGCCGCGATACCGCGACGCGCACCCTGCTGTTTTGGGAGAAAGGAGCTACGCTCTCTCACTCTTATGAATAATCTCTTTCTCTACGTCGACAATCATTACATTGCTGCCGCAATTCGTGACGACAACGATGTGATGAAACCGGTACTTCCCAAAACCGGGGACGAATTTTATAGTCTTTTCTTCTTCGAAGACACCGATCACAATCTCATCAGCTATGGTGAGGCGAATAAGCCCAACTATTATAAGAATATTCCTCACTACTACGGAGGGATCTTTCGCCTCATAGCCGATAATAGCAAGACGTTCACGCTCTTTGGTCGCAAGCAAACATTCGATAAGGTCTTCAAAGAATCCGGGATACTTAGAGAGTGGAAAGATGCTGTGGGGGAGGATCGTGATGCAAGTAGCGGAGAGCAAGTTAATGGCGTCTCAAATCGTCAAGTAGCCACCTACATTTCCTTCGCAGCCGACGTAGATTATGCCTCGCGCAACGTATTTGTGGATAACATCCTCAGTCACGAGGAATTTAATGTCCGCGAACGCTCTGTTCCCATCGAGCATCTCGCGCTCGAACACGCTTTGCGACTCAAACGCGTGAAGAAAGAAGGCTGTTATCTTGTGCTCAATGCCTACAATGAGCAACTTCATTTCAGTCTCTACCGATACCAAAAGAAAAGCTTCGTCAGACTCGGAGAAAACACCCTCCCCGGCATGGGGACCGACCCCAGAGCGCGTGCACTCGTCGAGGATGTCGTCGATAAAATCAACAACGTTCTGCATTTTCTCACCACGGCTGAGCAAAAAGAAAAGGAGTATTGCAATCTCGGGCAATATACCGATCAGTGGCTTCGCCAACTTAATGCAGTACAAGGTGGACGCCCCCTCCAATTGTTGGACGTTCGCCTCTCGGTTGTTCCCAATGTCTATACCGTCACTGTGATGGCCGGAGAAATTAACGGCCGCACTGAAAAAATCGTTGCCGACGTCGTCAACGAAGTCAACAATTTTGTTGCGAAAACCCTTCCTTCCGGAGAAAATATATGCTCCATCCTTTTCCTCGGAGACGGATTTGTCAACGAACAGTTCAATTTAACCTTCGCTCGCAGCTATCGTTTGCAGAAAGAAGACTTTGTCCACTTCAAACGTTCCGATTTGCCTGCTATTGTTTCCGTTTATCGGCAAATAAACCTCAATCAATTCAGTGCCGAATCCCAAAAACACAAACACCGCGGCGAGCAAGAACTGATTGCCTTGCGCAATGCGCAGGCAGAGGCCGAACGTGTACAAGAAGCGCGTCGACAAGCCGAAGAAAAAGCCCTTGCCGAAGCTGCAGCACGAAAGGGCAAAGAGGCGTATTTCAAGGCGATGGACGTGGTCGATGAGCACGAACGCAAAAAAGAATGGGCGCAAATGCTCGAGGCGGCCAAGGCTGCCCTCGAACTCCTGCCCGAAGATCAACATGCCAAGGAAAAACTTCAACGTGCTACCCATCTTCTTGCTGAAGCGAAGGTACGCAATGAACAATATCAGCAGACCCTGACCCAGGCGCAGGCAGCACAGGCACGCGGAGATTGGCAAGATGCGCTCTCTCATGCCAAGGCGGCACTCAATGTGTTCCCCGATTCCAAAGTGGCCAAGCAACTTTACGAACAACTCGCTCAAAAAATCGAACAGCTCGCCCACATTCGCGAGTACTTCGCCACGGCCACGGCCTTTGAACAGCAGGGAAATTATCGAGAGGCCCTCGAAGAACTGGAAAAAGTACAGCGAATAGATCGCAATCACCCCGAGTTGCCACAGCGCATGGCCAACTGTCGTTTGAAAATCAGCGAACAAGAGGAAAATATCCTCCGTGTGAAGCAGGAGTATGTCCTCTCCGCCGATCGGCAAGAGCACGAAAAAGCTGCAGCATACGCTCATCAACTCGTTGCCCTCCTCGACGTCGAGTTTCAAGCTGAGTGGATTGCCCGCGAAGAGCAACACAAAAAGGCACTCGAAACAGAGAAACAACAGCAAGAGCGCCTGGCAGAGTACAGAAAAGAATACAACAATGCCTGGTTCGATGGAGATTATGCGCATTTCATACGCTATGCCGAAGAAGCACTCCTGATCCAACCGAATGCAGAACTGGCAGAACGCGTAGAGCGCGCCAAGGAACGTTTGCAAAGTGAGCAGGATCGTCAAAAATTTGAAGAGGGCATCAAAAAGGTCAAGATCATGATTGCCGATCGCCATTATCAGGAAGCGCGCACCCTCCTCGAAGAGCTCAAAGCCTACGCCACTACACCCGAACAGTTGCAAGTTGTGCGTAGCCTCTTCTCCCGAATCTTCGAAGAAGAGGATAGAAACAGTAGAAAAAAGCCCAAGCCGGTTCAACCTCACAGGAGAATCACTGGTTTCTTCAGTGACGAAAATTCCTTTTTCGGAGAAGAAAGTGCTAAGCGTCCCGAACCCAAATCCGGCGACGATTTTTTCAGTAATCGAGCCGCGCAAAACAAAGAAAAAGAAGAACGAATCGGAAGAAGATAAGAGTGGATTTTCCCCCGCTGATTTCGAGTTTTAAGTAAACCACCACAATGGATAATGATATTCAACTCACCGTACGAAAAAAAATAACCCCCGATCCCTCGAATCGCCCATTGGAGCGAATCGGCAAAGGGGAAGAAATCACCATTCGCGAAAAAAGTGGTGTCATCTTTACGTTCAAAGATGAAATGAATGTGAGGCTTTTTTTGGGAAGGCCGCCAAAAGCGTCGAACGTTCTGCCCGGGATCTTGATCTTTGTCTTTTCTATTGCCGAACCGATGGGCGCTTGGGCGGTGTTTTTCTCCGATGAGTATCGCGATTCTCCCAACGATCTCGGTTCGTTAGACCGGTTCCCCTACATCCTTCACAGGGGCGATCACATTTTACGCACATCGACCGGGGACGCTGGCGAAAAAATCGAAATCGTTAAGCTGGACGAAATCGAAAGCGCTTGCATTTGTGTTGTCGACTACGAAGCTGCGTTGAATGGCCTGCCGGCTCTTTTCGACGATGCCCGGGCTTATGTCGAATTTTCCACTCGCGAAGGGGATAATCACCGTTGCAATCTCAAATCGCCCGATAGTGGTGCCGTTTATTGGGTGGCTTCCATTTGCAAAGGCGCGGATGGACTGCAATGCCTCAAACGCAAGCGAAAAGTCTTGTCAGTTGCTGAAGCGGCAGAGCACATCCCCGGTTTCAAACTCATCTGCCAAGCCCCGGAGAAAGGCAACGCTGAGTGACAACAGGCTCGCTTTTCGCCGACCGCAGTCCAAGCTTTTTCACATTGTCCCATCATAAGGGGACAAGTTTCGCATTGAATCGTAAATTTTCCGGCTGGCAGTCCATTTTCCCTCGCCCCCACATTCGATATCTATAAACCTTTCAATATCTATTCTTATATGTCTGATCAACCCCAAGTGCGTCTCAAGCGCAAAGTCACCCTTCGTCGCAAGGAAGAGGCCGCCTTTACTTTCACCGGCCGCCTGAAAGTGCGACTCCTCTGGCAGTCTGAAACAGATCTTGACCTCTGTCTCTTCTTCAAAAAGAAGGACGGCGAAGTGGGTGGCGTGTTCTCCGACCTCTTCCGCAGCCGCATGACCGATCGCGGTGCGCTCGACCAGTTTCCCTACATCCTTCATCTCGGCGACAGCCCCGAACCCGGCGAAGGTAGCGAATCTGTAGAGCAAATCAATGTCGGATCGCTGGCCGACCTCGAGCAAGCCTACGTTTGCATTGTCAATTATGGCGCAGCCACGGAAGGTCGCGATGTCACCTTCGCCGAAGAGAGCGGACGTGTTGAGATAACCAGCGACGCCGGCGACAATTTGGAAGTACAAGCCGATGCCACCGAGCACGGCAGCGTCTATCTTGTTTGCTCCATCCTCAACCGCGAGGGCAATTACGCCCTCAAAAACGAGAGCCGCGTCATGGATCTCAGCACGGCTTTCAACGAAGTGCCCGGCTTCTCCCTCATTTGTGAGTGAGCCCGCCGTTCGCCATCGATGAATCTCCCAGCTTACTGCAAGTCCTCTGCGCAGTTCACCTCAAAATTCGGTGACGATTGCGTGCCGCTTCCGCAAATCTTGCAGTAACCTCCTTTTGTCTTATCATTTCATTTACCAACTTCTTTAACCTACTTACCCACTATGGCAGTAACACTCAAACGCAAAATTACCCTTCGCACCAAGGGCGAAACCGCAACTTTCACCTTCTCCGGAAAACTCAAGGTGCGCATGCTCTGGCAGTCGGCCACCGATCTCGATCTTTGCCTCTTCTTCAAGAAGAAAGACGGTGAAGCAGGCGGTGTCTTCTCCGACGAATACCGTCGCCGCCGCAAGGACCTCGGTTCACTCACCGAGTTCCCCTTCATTCTCCACATGGGCGACCAAAAAGAACCCGCTCCCGGCGGTGAAGAAGTGGAACAAATCAACGTGGCCACCCTCGCTGACATCGAGAAGGCCTATATCTGCGTGGTGAACTACGATGCAGCCATCAAAGGACGCGATGTGACCTTCGCCGACGAGGGCGGTCGCGTGGAAGTGACCAGCGATGCCGGCGACAACCTCGAGGTGAACATGGACGATCCCAGCCAGGGCCACGTTTATCTTGTCTGCTCCATTGCCAACAACAACGGTGAATTCGCCCTCATCAACGAGAGCCGCGTGATGGATCTCGGCACAGCCTTTGACGAAGTGCCCGGTTTCGCACTCATCTGCAACGATTAAAGGAACTGATAATGGTTCAGCTTAAACGTAAAGTCACTCTCCGCACGAAGGAAACCGTGGAGCCAAAACCACAGCCTGCAACGCTACAAAAGGATCCAAAGCCCTCTTCGGGTCAGGGAAAGTGGTGGATTGCAATGGCCGTTGTGCTCCTTTTGGTGGGGCTTGGAGTTTATTTCTACCGCCACAACGCTTCTACGGCCGAAAAGGCCGTGGCAGAAGCAGCCGTTAGCTCCACGCAAGGAGTAGACACAGCGCAGACGACTGCCAAGGCCGGAGAAAGTAATGAGGCATCTGCCCCTGCTCAAAGCGCTGCAGGCCAAGTGCAGACTAAAGAAGCCGAAGCGGGACAGGCCAGTGCTACTGCCCAAGGTGCAGCTCCCGCTGCAGTGAAGGCCGGTGCGTCCGAAACACCCGCATCGGTGGCGCAGACTCCTGCCAAAGCCGCGACGCCTACCGCAAAGGAGGCTGCTGCGCAGCAGACGGCGGCAGGAAAGCCATCGACGATGCCCCAAACGGCCAAAAGTGCCTCGGCGCAAGCGACGCAAATGCCCGCAGCGGTACAGCCCGCAGCAGCAACGTCGATGGAGGCTCTCAAAGGCAGTGTCGAACAAGTGGCGCACGAGGTGATTCGCGGCGTGTTCGGCAATGGTCGTGAGCGCATGGATAAATTGGGTGCCCGCTACACTGAAGTGCAGCGTCGCGTCAACCAAATTTATCGCGCCCATCGCGCTCGTTGATCACACGATCTCGAGCATTCTCTTCGATGTCTGTAGAGCCCTTAGGCACATTGTGCTTAAATGGGCAGCACTTTTTTGAAGTTCTTCCGTAGTGAGAGCTTCCCCTTACCACAAAACGAGCACCGCTCCCCATGGAGCGGTGCTCGTTTTTTTGTTTTTTGGAAAAGGTTGTCATGTTGTGGGGGCTGTGGCCTTGTGGGGAATGTCAAGTGCGCGAGTGCGTGGCGCAATCGGCACAGATGCCGCGCACCACATAACCGGCGGTGTGCACGACGAAGCCGTCGGGGAGCGGAGGGATGGGAATGGGCACATCGGGCAAGCAGAGGGTGCGGTGGCAACGCTCGCAAACGAAGTGCAGGTGCAGATCCGCCGGATCGTCGGCCGGCGTTTCGCCGCAATGGCAGTCGTCGGCGCAGAGGGCGTACTTCACTTGTCCCGTGCCGTCCTCGACATGGTGCACCAAATGGTGCTCGGCGAAGGTGGAGAGGGCGCGAAACACCGTGCTGCGCTCCATTGTGCCCAACCGCGCTTCGCAGTCGGCGAGCGAAAGGGCGCAACCTGCATCGAGCAACGCGCGCAATACCAGCAGCCGTGCGGCGGTGGGACGAATGCCGCGGTGCAACAGTTTTTTTCTTCTTCGTGGGTGGACATGGGCAAGCGAGGTGAGGAATTGCGAAAAATGCCCCATCGGGGTGAACGCACCACGAGGGGAATGGGTACGCGCCGTGAGGGGGACGGCCGGACGTTGTGGGATGGATGGGTGCACGCCGCCGGAGGGACGGGTACACGCTGCCGGAAGGGTGGGTGCGCGCCGTGGGGATTGGGCGCAAAGTTACGATTTTTCCGCCGTTCCGTCGCTCGTTTCGGTAAGAGGAGCAGCCGTTTGCGCTTCGCCCGAGGGGAAACGCGCCAGCAACACGAGGGCGACGCAGAGCAACACCACGCCCGTGTCGGCAAACACCGCCGCCCACATGCCCGCAAGGCCGAAGGCCGAGAGAATCAAGACGAGGAGTTTGATGCCCACCGCCAAAAGGACGTTCGTCCAGACGAGTCGGCGCGTGCGGCGCGCGATGTGTAGCGCATCGGCCACGCGGCGCAGGTCGTCGGTGGCCAGCACTGCATCGGCCGTGTCCACCGCCGCGTCCGTTCCTCCCGCTCCCATGGCGAAACCCACGTGGGCACGCGCCAACACCGGAGCGTCGTTCACCCCATCGCCCACGTAAGCCGTGCGCCGGCCGCCGTCGATGAGGCGTTCGAGCGCCGTGAGTTTGTCGGCCGGGAGGAGTTCGGCGTGCCACTCGTCGAGAGCAAGTTCGCGCGCCAAGGCTTCCACCTTCGGCCGCTCGTCGCCCGAGAGCACCACGGTGTGCATGCCCGATCGGCGCAGCTGTTTCACGGCCGCGAAGGCCGAAGTGCGCGTGCGGTCGTCACTCACCGTGAATGCCCCCGCCGTACCGCTGTCGACACCGTCAGCCACCGTGACCACACCGTGCGTGAGCGTGCCCGTTTTGTCGAAAACCACCGTGTCGATATCCGCCGCGCGATCCAAATGCAGGCTGCCTTTGAAGAGGATGCCGCGGCGCGAAGCCACCCCGATGCCGCGGAAATAGCTCAAAGGCACGCTCAGCACCAAAGCGCAGGGGCAGGAAGCCACCAGAAAGACCAAGGCGCGATACCACCACTGCGGCGCCGCGATGCCCCAGTCGGGACGCACGGCCGCCAAGAGTGTGGGCACGGCGGCGAGCAGGGCAGCCAGCGCCACCACAACGGGGGTGTAGACGCGGGCGATGCGCGTCATCATCTGTTCGGCAGGGGCTTTGCGTTCGGCGGCCTCCTCTACAAGGTGCATGATGCGCGAAAGGGCATCCTCGCCGTAGGGTTTCGTCACGCGGATGCGGGCTGCGCGGTCGAGGGCGATGACACCGGCTGCCAACTCGTCGCCGGCCGCGAAGGTGCGCGGAGCACTCTCGCCGGTGAGGGCAGAAGTGTCGGCGCGGAGGACGGGGGTGAGCAGTACGCCGTCGAGGGGCAGGCGTGCGCCGCGCTCAATGTGCAGCACCGTGCCGCAGGCCACCATTTTGGGGTCGACCTCGCGGAGCGTGTCGTCGCTTTCGTCCACCATCGTGCAGTGATCGGGACGCAGGGCGGCCACCGAGGCGATGTCGGCGCGAGCGCGTCCTACGGCTAGGCCTTGAAGCGTTTCGCCCACCAAGTAGAAGAGCATCACGCCCACCGCTTCCGGGCAGTCGCCGAGGGCGAGCGCGCCCACCGTGGCGATGAGCATGAGGGTGAACTCGTTGAAGAAGTCGCCGCGCCGCAGGGATTCTCCCGCTTCGCGCCACACGCCCAGCGACACGCAGATGTAGGCCGGCAGATAGAGCAGGCGTTCCCACGGCGCAAGGGCGGGCACAGCATGCAACAGCCCCCAAGCCGCGAGGGCGAGGAGGAGTCCGAGGAGGGGGCGGCGCCAATCGTGCCAACTGAAGCCCGATTCGCCGCCGTGGTCTTGTCCGCCGCCACAGGAGCAACCGCAGCCGCATGAGGCAGAAGACTTCCCGTGGTCGTGCCTGTGGTCATGGGCGTGCTCCGAGGTGCAACCACCGGCCGGCGTGCAGGCGCACGAAAAAAGTGGTGAACTTTTGGCAGAAAGTGGGGCGTTATTGAAAGAAAGTGCACCGGTTTTGATAAAAAACGGCGCACGTTCGTCCGCAAGGGCAGCGGCGCGTGCGGAAACGCAGCGGCCGGCGGCGGAAAAAGACGATGAGCGGAGGGGAGTGGACATGATGAAAAACATTGAAGGCGGCGGGGCGAACGGGGAATCGTTCGGCTGTGCGCCGCAAAGGGGGAAAGGAAGTGCCGAGAGCGGACGAAGTGTCCGACGAAGGCGTGGAGGGAGCGTGTTTTCGTCCCGTTTCATCGGCGGTGTGCGTCGGGCTTGGGGGGGCGGTTCGGGCAATCGCTGAGAGCGGGGCGACGCTGCGGGGCGGTGTCGGGAGGACACTGCGGAGGTTTCCCCGAGCGATCCTCGAAGTTGTGACCCCGGGGCGCTTCGCGGGGCGATCGAGATGAACCGACCTGCGAGAAAGCGCTTTCGCCGAGGGAGTACACTGCAAATGTAGGCCTTTCTTTTCGCAATCGGGTTGCAAAGTGCCGCGCCCGCCTCGATGAACTGCGGCGGAGTGGGGGAGAGGAAGCGGGTTTTTGTCACCTTGACTGACAAAATGGCGCACTTTCTCGCCGCAGCGGTCGTTGGCAAGGTCTTTGCAACCGATGAGGTCAAAATCAAAACATAAAATCATTATAGATATGACTATCAAACCGCTTGCAGATCGCGTGCTCGTCAAGCCCGCACCGGCCGAGGAAAAGACCATCGGCGGCATCATCATCCCCGACACCGCACAAGAGAAGCCCAGCCGTGGCACCGTTGTGGCCGTGGGACAAGGCACGAAAGACGAAGCCATGGTGCTCAAAGCCGGCGACAGCGTGCTCTATGGCAAATATGCCGGCACGGAAGTGGAAGTCGACGGCGAGAAACTGCTCATCATGCGCCAGAGCGACGTCTTCGCCGTGGTGGGATAAGCCCCACCGCGCAATTTTCGCCCCGTGGCGAATCAACTCCTCTTATATATAAGGTGTGCGTGCGGCAGGTTTCGACCGACCGGCGCGCCCAACTTCAAACGACTAACAGATAATCAAGATGGCAAAAGATATTAAGTACAACGTAGATGCTCGCGAACTCCTGCGTCAAGGTGCCGACGCCCTCGCCGACGCCGTGAAAGTGACCCTCGGCCCGAAAGGCCGCAACGTGGTGATCGATAAAAAGTTCGGCGCGCCCCGTATCACCAAGGACGGTGTGAGCGTGGCCAAGGAGATCGAACTCGAAGACTCCTTCCAAAACGCCGGTGCACAGCTCGTGAAGAGCGTGGCCTCCAAGACGGGCGACGACGCGGGCGACGGTACGACAACGGCTACCGTGCTCACGCAAGCCATCCTCACCGAAGGCATGAAAAACGTGGCCGCCGGTGCAAACCCCCTCGACCTCAAGCGCGGTATCGACAAGGCCGTGAACGCTGTGGTGGAGCACATCCGCTCGCAGGCCGAACAGGTGGGCGACAACTACGACAAGATCGAACAGGTGGCCACCATCTCGGCCAACAACGACGCCGAAATCGGTAAACTCATCGCCGACGGTATGCGCGCAGTGACCGCCAACGGCGTGATCACCATCGAAGACGCGAAAGGTCGCGACACGGTGCTCAAAACGGTGGAAGGTATGCAGTTCGACCGTGGTTATCTCTCGGCCTACTTCGTTACCGACGCCGAGAAGATGCAGTGCGAGATGGAGAACCCCTACATCTTGATCTACGACAAGAAGATTTCCAACCTCAAAGACTTCCTCCCCATCCTCGAACCCGCCGTGCAGAGCGGCCGTCCCCCTCTTGGTGATTGCCGAAGACGTGGACAGCGAAGCGCTGACCACCCTCGTGGTGAACCGCCTGCGCACGCAGTTGAAGATTTGTGCCGTGAAAGCCCCCGGCTTCGGCGACCGCCGCAAGGCCATGCTCGAAGACATCGCCGTGCTCACGGGTGGTGTGGTCATCAGCGAGGAGAAGGGACTCAAACTCGAGCAGGCTACGCTCGAAATGCTCGGTACGGCCGAGAAGGTGACCATCTCGAAGGACAACACGACCATCGTGAACGGCGCCGGCCGGAAGGAAAACATCGCCGAACGCGTGCAGCAGATCAAGAGCGAGATCAAAAACTCGACTTCTGAATACGACAAGGAGAAACTCCAAGAGCGTCTCGGCAAACTCTCGGGCGGCGTGTGCGTGCTCGAGGTCGGTGCGGCCAGCGAAACCGAACAAAAGGAAAAGAAAGACCGCTGCGACGACGCCCTCTGCGCAACGCGTGCCGCTGTCGAGGAAGGTATCGTGACCGGTGGCGGTGTGGCCTACATCCGCGCCCAAGAAGCGCTCGCCGACGTGAAGGGCGACAATGCCGATGAGCAAACGGGTATCGCCATCATCCGTCGTGCCATCGAAGAACCCCTGCGTCAGATCTGCCGCAACGCCGGTGTGGAAGGCGCGGTGATCGTGAACAAGGTGCGCGAAGGCGAAGGCGACTTCGGCTACAACGCGAAAAACGACACCTTCGTCAACCTCCGCGAAGCCGGTGTGGTAGACCCCGCCAAGGTGACGCGCGTGGCGCTCGAAAATGCGGCTTCGGTGGCCGGTATGTTCCTCACCACCGAGTGCGTGATCTGCGACAAGAAGGAAGACAAGCCCGAAATGCCGATGGGTGCCCCCGGCATGGGCGGTATGGGCGGCATGATGTAAGCCCACACTCCTTATATATAGTGGACGCGCGGCGATCTTGCTTCGCCCCGTCTGCGATAGGCCTCTACAAGCGGCGCTCCTCATCGAGAGGGGCGCCGCTTTTGCGTGATCTCCACGGAAAAAAACGAGATTTTTGGGCATGAAACATTGTTTATATTACGAGAAAATACTATTTTTGCCACACGAGCATTACAGCTGTGTGAAGTAGTGTGCGCTTTTTGACAGGTCGATTTGCCACGAACGCCCTTTTTCGCCGCCTTCTGCTCCTCGGCTTGCCCGAATCCGGCCGCTTCGCTCATCTTGCGGCGCTGAGTGACCGCAGGCACGCCGACTCCCCGGCAGCAACTTATCCAACAATCACCTTATCTATTCCTCACTACATGAGAAGATTCCTCTCACTTTTCGTTCTCCTCGCCCTGACTTGGGTGGTGGCAGGCGCGCAGAAAATCGAACCCGTGTTCAGTACGGAGGGTGCACTCCAATATGTGCGCATCCAGTTCAAGACGGGCGAGGCTTTCTTGCAGGACAATGGCGACGGACAGCAGTGCCGCACGGCCGTTTTTGCCAAACAAGGCCAAACTTTTGCTCTGATCGGTAATAAAGATGCCTTCGTGCTTCGCTCGGACAAGGGCAACTACGTGACGATGTCGTCCAACAATACGCACATTGGTAGCACGGCCGACAAATCTAAGGCCATCGAACTCGCGCTGATCGCCAGCCCCGGACACGCCGGTTGCTACGAAATCACCAAGAAGGACGACAAGTCGAAGGGTTTCAACCAGTGGGGTGGTGCCGGTGCCGGCAAACAACTCGGTTTCTGGAACGCAGGCGACCCGAACAACCCGCTCTATTTCGTAGAGCCCGGCTACCAACCGCCTTGACCTACACGGCCTATCGCCAGCAGTTGCCGCAAAACGGCCGTTGGGAGTATCCGCTTTCGCCCATTTCGACGTTCACGCCCGAAAGTCGCCACACCCTGTGGTACAAGAAGCCTGCCATGGGCGTTTCCAACCCTTGGATGGAATACTCCTTGCCCATCGGTAACGGCTCGCTCGGCGCCAGCCTCTTCGGCGGCGTGATGAACGACGAAATTCAATTCAACGAAAAAACGCTTTGGGCGGGTGGTCCGAAGGATATCAACCCCCGCGGCGGCGACGGTCCCGGCAGTGGCTTCGGTTGCTTCCTGAACTTCGGCGGTGTCTTCGTCAAGAACCTCAACACTGAGGCTTTCGACGGAACATCGGCTAAAAACGTACTCAACTACGTCCGCTATCTCGACCTCGACAAGGGTATCGGCGGCGTGAACTTCTCCGATAAAGCCGGCACGAAGTACACGCGTCGCTATCTCGCCTCTGCTCCCGACGGCGTGATCGCCGCCCGCTACACGGCCGAGGGCGCCAATAAACTTCATTTGGTCTTCCGCTTGATCCCCGGCGAGGAACTCCACGCCGACAACGCCACCTATTCGGCTGACGGCACGGGTTCTTTCCACGGCAAGCTCCAAACGGTTTACCACAACGCACGCATTAAGGTCGTTCCCGTGGGTGGTACGCTCCGCGCCACGGACGAAGGTATCGAGGTGGATGGCGCTTCTGAAGTGCTCCTCTTCCTCTGCGGTGGCACGAGCTTCGACAGCTTCTCGGCAGAGCGCACTTCCGGCGACGCAACGCAGTTGGCTAACCGCGTGAAGGGCATTGTGGACGCCGCAGCAGCCAAGTCTTGGGACGAACTGCTCAGCGCGCACACCGCCGACTTCACTTCCTATATGGGACGTGTGGATCTCCAACTCACACCCAACCCTTCGAAGCGCAACACCGAGGAGCTCGTGAAGTACTACGGTGGTTCGCAAAGCAGTAAGAATTCACCCGACGGCCTCTTCCTCGAAGAACTCTATTTCCACTTCGGACGCTATCTCGGCATCTCGTCGAGCCGCGGAGCACAACACGTGCCCAACAACCTGCAAGGTATCTGGAACAACCGCGCCAATGCGCCTTGGAACTCGGATGTGCACACGAACATCAACATCCAGATGAACTACTGGCCCATTGAGCAGACGAACCTCAGCGAATGCCACGAGCCTTTCCTCAACTTCATCATCGACAACGCGAAATCCTACGGATGGATGACCGCGGCCAAGCGCTCGGGACAGACGAAGGGCTGGACGGTTTTACACCGAAAGTAGCATCTTCGGCGGTATGTCTACTTGGGGGGCGCAATACACCGTGGCCAACGCCTGGTATTGCACCCACCTTTGGGACCACTATCGCTACACCCTCGACAAGGATTACCTCAAGCGCGCTTTCCCCGCCATTTGGAGTTCGGCTGAATTCTGGATGGAACGCCTCAAGAAGGACACGCGTGTGAAGGACGGCAAGTGGGTTTGCCCCAATGAGTGGTCGCCCGAACACGGTCCCACGGAGGACGGTGTGCCCCACGCTCAGCAACTCGTGCGCGCCAACTTGCAGATTTGCCGCGACGCGATCAACGCAGTCGGTGCCGCTGAACTCGGTTTGACGGCGGCCGATGTGGCAAAAACTCGATGATTATCTCGACAATTTGGACACCGGTCTCCACACCGAAGCCTACGACGGCACGACGTGGAAGCAACAGGCCGACCAACGCAACATCAAGAAGGGCGATCTCCTGCTCCGTGAGTGGAAGTATTCGAACTTCACCAGCGGACAAGGCCCCAACCACCGCCACATGAGTCACTTGATGTGCCTCTTCCCCCCTCAACCAAGTGAAGCCCGGCGATGGCGGCTTCTACGATGCGGCCGTGCGCTCGCTCCGCTTCCGCGGCGATGTGGCCACCGGTTGGTCGATGGGTTGGAAGGCGAATCTCTGGGCACGCGCCAAGGACGGCGACCATGCTCGCGTGATCCTCAACAACGCCCTGCGTCACTCCACCACCTACGGCGTGGACGAAGGTCAAGGCGGTATCTATTACAACCTTTACGACTCGCACGCTCCCTTCCAAATCGATGGTAACTTCGGTATGTGCTCGGGTATTGCGCAGATGTTGCTCCAAAGCCACGACGACATCGTCGAGATCCTCCCCGCACTTCCTTCTGCTTGGAAGAACGGACAGGTCACCGGCTTGAAAGCCGTGGGTAACTTCACCGTGGATATCACGTGGGTGGCCGGTAAAGCCACGCAAACGCGTATTGTGAGCAACAAGGGTGCTCGCCTCGTGGTGAAGGCCGACAAGGATCTCACGAAGGTGTCGGTACGCTCGGGCGGCAAGAACGTCGAAGTGGTGCCCACCGAGACGGAAGGTGCCTACGAACTCAAGGGTATCGCCGAGGGCGCTACCGTAGAGATCGACTATACGAAGCCCGCCGGCATCGCTGCGGTGCAGACGGCCAAGGTCGGTGCTGCACAAGCGGCTTACGACCTCACCGGTCGCCGCGCCAATGCAGAAGCGCACGGTGTGCAAATCGTAGGCGGACATAAAGTGGTACGCTAATGCGCCACTGATTGCAAAGGCATACGAGAGCAACAACATGCGTCTCGTATGCCTTTCTGCTTTGTGCACAGCAGCGGTGAGAGCGGGCGACTTTTCGCTCTGACATACCGGATTTTCTGTCTTTCCTCCAACCGAGAACAGATTCGAGACAGCCCAACGAACAATGTTGCGGCGTGCCACTCAACTCGTTCCTCGTATTCATTTCATTGCATGATCAAACATTACCTTTCTGTCTTTGCCTTTCTGCTCCCGCTCGGCGTGATGGCGCAAACTGACTATCCTCTCCATTTTGACAAGGACGCTCCAGCCGTGAGCACCGACCGCCAGTTGCGCGCTGTGAACTTCACAACCTCGGCCGGCGCCCAGCGACTGAACATTGCCAATCCCAAACCCTATACCGACCTCACTTCCGAAACCCTCACGGCGCGTCCCGGCGATCGCGTGACGGTGCGTTTCGATTATGGCAACAACGGTGCGACGTGGATGCACGGTTATCTCTTTTTGGATCGCAACACCGATGGGAATTTCACCACCGAGGGCGATCTTTTGGCCTATTCTTATTATCAAGGTCAGGATATGACCGGCCGTTCCATCGCGGCCAACTTGCAAGGCTACGGCAGTGCGCTCAATCCCCCCACCTTTCACCTCCCCGCCGACTTGGCGCCCGGACGTTATCGCGTGCGTTTCAAAGTGGACTGGGACAATATTGACCCGGCCGGCGCCCTCGGTTCGGAGAACAACGTGAAGGGCAAGAACGGCATCCTCGCCAATCGCGGCGCCATCGTCGACACGTGGTTGGAAGTGAAGGGCAAGGCCTACGCCGAGTCGCGTTTGAGTCTCGATACGCGCTACGCCAATATATATGGAGTGGACGGTGCGTTGCCGCTCACCGTGGCTTCTGACGAACCGCTCGTGTTGAAGGTGGAAACGCCCGATGCGGACTACGAAATGACCCGCTTTGCCGTGCGCTACGGTAAAAACCTCGATGGTGGCTCTACCGAAAACGGCGTGCAACAGTGGACGGAGCAGGATTTGACGCCTGCTGCCGACGGCACCGTCACCCTTCCCGCGAGCGTGATGCAGGGCGACGTGCGCGTCATTGCGCACTACGAACCGGGTAAAAACGCAAAATACATTCCCGGCTTTGTCGACGAATTCGATACCCCCGACGGTTCGCAGCCCAATGAAAAAGTTTGGTCGCGCACCGTTCGCCGCAATCCCACATGGGCGCGCTTCCATTCCAATTCTCCCCTCACCGTCTTCGTGCAGAATGGCGAATTGGTGTGCCGCGCCATGGCTACGCCCGATTCCCTCAAGGCCAAGGGCGAAGACAAGGAGTTTATCACCGGTGGCGTGCGAACCGAGGGACGCTACACCTTCCGCTACGGACGTGCCGAGGCGCGTATTTTCACCACGCCCCACAGCGGCAATTTTCCCGCCTTCTGGATGATGCCCGCCAAAAGCAAGAAAGGTTGGCCGCACGAGGGAGAAATTGACATTTGGGAGCAGATCAACAACGAAAACAACGCGTATCACACGCTGCACTCCAATTGGACATTTAACCTCAAGCACAAAAACGATCCGATGTCGCACTTTGTGAAGGGCGGATTGGATTATTCGCGCTACCACACCTTCGCTGTTGAGTGGACACCCACAACCATTACGTGGAGCGTGGACGGAAAGGTAACCGGCACCGCCGTGAAGAGCACCGACTCCGATGCTTTGGCCAACGGACAGTGGCCTTACACCGAACCCTTCTACCTGATCCTCAATCAAAGCGTGGGCGACGGCAGCTGGGCGGCGAAGCCCGATCTGAATTTCGTCTACGAAACTCGATTTGACTGGGTGCGCGTTTATCAAACCCGCGAGCAGAACCCGCTGGTGGGCATCGACGCGGTGAAAACAGACGAGCGGACTCAAACAGCAGGCGCAACGGCCGGCGAAACCCACCACTCGATGGTGAAAAAGGCCGAAACCTATGAACTCAGTGGCCGCAAAGCGAAAAAAGACGCCGCCGGCGTGCTGATTCGCGACGGACGCAAAGTCATCGTGGGGCAATAATCCCAATTTGTTGACGAAAAAGCCCGCGAAGTGCTGAATCTGTGTGCCAAAAGCCCCCGTTTCAGTGCCTTACTCCTATTATATTGTATCTGCCCTCCTTTTTTTCCTTAAAAACATTGGGCGGCTCTCTGAAAACAATTACCTTTGCAATGAGTAATAGTGTAAAAGTACGCGACTTTTGAGCGAAAACCCAAGAACGTCCGCAGGTTTAGCACTACACATCGCACAATATCAACTCAATAATATAACCACAGTTATGAAATTCAGAACTTTTTTGGTTGCTGCCCTCGCAGCAGTTGCTCTCGGTGCCAATGCACAGAGCTCGGCCAAGTATGATTTCAGCCCCTACTGGACGATTGGTCTTCAGGGTGGCGCAGCTACTACCTATGGCGAACACCTTGAGTGGTCGAAGACGATCTCTCCCGCTGCCGCTTTCTCGGTGGGCTATCGTTTCTCGCGTCCCGTAGGCTTGCGTCTCCACGCCAGCGGCTGGGAAGCTAAGAACGGTTGGGACTACAAACACGATCGTATCGACTACTACAAGTGGAACTACGGTCAACTCGGCCTCGACGCTATGCTCGACCTCAACACGATCTTCAGCCACTACAACCCCAACCGTTTCTTCACCGTGTATGGTATCCTCGGTGTGGGTTATATCCACGGCTTCAAGAATGACGAGGCTCACACGAACAAGTACACCTACGTTCACCCCAACGAAATGACGTTGATCTGGGAGAACAACAAGCTCAACGCCGTTAGTGGCCGCGGTGGTCTCCAGTTTGATTTCCGTCTCGCCAAGCGCGTATCGTTCAACCTCGAAGGTCTCGCCACAATTACTACCGATAAGTTCAACTCGAAGGATGGTAATAACCCCGATTGGCTCTTTGCAGCTTACGCTGGCTTGAAGTTCCGTCTCGGCCGCATCGCTGACGGTGAATTTGTTTCCGTTGCGGCAGCTCCTGCTCCCGTGGTGGCTCCCGTAGTAGAAGAGGTGAAGGAAGAAGAGGTAGTGGTTGAACCCGCTCCCGCTCCCGCACCTGCTCCCGCTCCTGCTCCCGTTCAGGTTCAGCAGAACCTCACTCGCAACGTATTCTTCCTCATCAATTCCGCAAAGGTACGCCCCAGCGAAATCGTGAAGGTGAACGAAGTAGTGAACTACCTCAAGCAGAACCCCAGCGCTAAGGTTTCTATCACCGGTTATGCCGACCGTGGTACCGGTAACGCCGTGATCAACAGCCGTCTCTCCAAGCAACGTGCAAACGCTGTCTTCGCTGAGCTCGTTAAGCGTAACATCGCTGCTAACCGCATCATCAAGGACGCTAAGGGTGACACCGTTCAGCCCTTCGCTGTCAACGATCAGAACCGCGTCGTGATCTGCATCGCTGAATAATAGCGAGATAGAACGATCGTTCGATCGAAACACATCATATCTCCCCGTTGCCCATGTGGCGACGGGGATTTTTTGTTCCCGTGCGACGTGTCACACGGATTTTTTTGTACCTTTGCCCGAAAACATTCCCACTTTATGAACATCGGAGACAAAGTTCGTTTTCTCAACGCGGTCGGCGGCGGCCGCATCACCGGATTCCAAGGCAAAGACCTCGTCCTCGTCACCGACGAAGACGGTTTTGAAGTCCCCACCCTCCGCCACGAGATCGTCGTCGTCGACACCGACGGCTACAACCTCGAGCGCAAACCCGCCCCCGGCCGCAAGAGCAAGGAAATCAACCCCTATGACGCCGCCGAGCGCAAAAGTCGCGCAAAAGTCGGCGCCGGCGAAACCCACACCAGCGTCAAAGCCGCCCTCGCCGCACACGATGTCGAAGACGATAGCGACGGAGTAGACGAGGAGCACGCTTTCGCCGGCGAAGACACCGATCCCGCCGACCGCGAAATCACCTTCCGCGCCCGTCCCCTCGAGCGCAAAGGCGCCGATCAGCTCAACCTCCACCTCGCCTTCGTCCCTGCCGACACCCGCAAACTCAGTGTCACCGAGTTCGAAGCCTATTTCGTCAACGATTCCAACCTCTTCGTCCGCTACCTCGTCCTCACGCAGCACGGCACCGACTATCGGCTGTGGCGCGAAGGCCTCGTCGAGCCCAATCGCAAGGTCTTTCTCGCCAAACTCACCCACGGCGATCTCCCCGACCTCGAGCGCCTCACCTTCCAACTCATCGCTTACAAGGAAGACAAGCCCTTCGCGCTCAAACTCCCCCTCAACGTCACCCTCCGCGTCGACGGCACCAAGTTCTACAAGCTCCACACCTTCGGCGATTCCGACTTCTTCGACGAACCCGCCCTCGTGCGCTGTTTGGTCGAGAACGATCGCCCCGCCAAGTCCGTGTCCGTCAGCGCCGAGTGCATTGAAGAAGCCCTCATCACGCCCGACATCGAATCGCGTCGCGATCGTCCTGCCCGCAAGAGCGACCAAGTAGGCCATGCCACCCGCGCTGCCGTGCCCGGCGCCGCAACGCTCGACCGCAACGCCATCGTCGAAGTCGATTTGCACGCCACCGCCGTCCTTGACTCCACGGCCGGCCTCACCTCGACCGATATTCTCACCTGTCAACTGCGCGTTTTCCACCAAACCCTGCAGCAGTATGCCAAAGAGCCCGGACGTCGCATCGTCTTCATCCACGGCAAGGGCGAAGGCGTGCTGCGCGCCGCCATCTTGAAGGATCTCAAACGCCACTATCCCCGCTGCACCCACCAAGATGCCTCCTTCCGCGAGTACGGATTCGGCGCCACGATGGTCACCATTCACTGATTTCCGCGCCGCCCAATCGTTCATCGGAAAATAACGCCCTACTTTTCGCGCAAAGTCCTCGACTTTGCTCAAAGTGCCCCATTTTTTTCAACTCATTCTCCACTTTCTTTTCTTCCACACCATGCGTAGATTCGTTCTTGCCCTCCTCGCCCTCTTTTCGCTCACGGCCGCCCGTGCCGACGAGGGCATGTGGTTGCTCAAGCTCATGCAAGAGCAGCACCTCACCGATTCTCTCCGCAAAGCCGGCTTGCAGCTCGCGCCCGAAGCCCTTTACAGTGAGAATGCCCCCTCCCTCCGCGATGTCGTCGGCCGTTTCGGCGGTGGATGCACCGGCGAAGTCGTCAGCCCCGACGGCCTCATCTTCACCAACAACCACTGCGGCTTCTCCTTTGTGCAGGCCATGAGCGACCTCAAGCACAATTATCTCCAAGACGGTTTCTTCGCCAAGAGCCGCGCCGAGGAGTTGCCCGTGCCCGGTCTCACCTTTACCTTCGTGGTGCGCATCGACGATGTCACCGCCCGCGTCGAAGCCCTCGCGCGTCAAAAGAAATATGATCAGCACACGCGCCAATCGGCCGGCGTGCTCGCCGGTTTGGCCGAAAAGCTCCTCAAATCGAGCGCCCTCGCCAAGACCCCCGGCGTGAGCGCGCGCATTGTCCCCTTCTTCGGCGGCAATCGCTACTACATGTTCTTCGAACAGCGCTACGATGACGTCCGTCTCGTGGTCAATCCGCCCCAGCAGATCGCGCAATTCGGCTTCAACCAAGACAACTGGCTCTGGCCGCGTCACAATGCCGACTTCGCCGTCTTCCGCATCTACGCCGATGCCCAAGGCCGTCCGGCACGTTATGCCAAAACCAACGTGCCTTTGCGCCGCGAGAAGTGCTTGCCCATCAGCCTTCGCGGCGTTGAACAGGGCGACTACACCATGATCATGGGCTTCCCCGGCCGCACCAGCCGATTCCTCACCGCCTCGCAAGTGCGCCTGCGCTGCGAGAGCATCAATGAGCCCATCAATCTCGCCGGCGAAGCCGAACTCCGCTTCATGAAGTCGCTCATGGACAGCGACAAAGCCGCCTCGCTCAAATACGCCGGCGAGTACATGAAGCTCGGCAACATGGTGAAAAACTTCGGCGGCATGAACGCCAGCGTCGCTTCCACCCGTTTGCTCGACATCAAGGCGCGCGAAGAAGCCGCTTTCCGCGAATTTGCCGCCCGCAGCGGCCGTCCCGAATACCGCAACATCATCGAGCGCATCGATTCGCTCGTGGCCGCCGTGCGCGACACGCTCCACGACTACAACCTCCTCCGCTTCACCTACGGCGCACAAGACTTCCATCCCAACACCGCCGCCCTCTCGGGCTTCATTCTTCGCTTCGCCCCGCGCGTGCAAGCCAACTGGCAGCGACTCGACCGAAGCAAAAAGCAAATCAAGGCCGGCGCTGAGGAGAAAAAAACTCTACGACGATTTCATGCAGTCGGCGTATCGCGTGGCGTTGACCACCGATTTCGACTACGACCTGCGCAAGATGAAACTCCTGGCTCCCTATTGGGCCAAGCACCACCGCCTCAAAGCGCAGCCCGACTTCGTGCGCGACGACATGAATGCCTATTTCGACTCGCTCTATGCGCAGACGGCTTTCCGCGACACGGCCAAAATTAACATGTACATGGCCACCGACTATTTCGAGGCCTTCTCCGAAGATCCCGTCATCAGCCACTGGCTGCTATTCGACCGCTTGATCAATGAGGTGTATCGCCCTGCGCTCGACCGCTATGAGCGCAAAGTGGCCGAACTCAACCAAATCTATGTGCGCGGCCTCTGCGAAATGTACGGATGGACGAAGGCGCCCGACGCCAACTCCACACTGCGCATGACTTACGGCAGCGTGCGCGGCTATTCGCCCCGCGATGCCGTGCAATACGGCTGGCGCACCGGTTTGAAAGGCATGTTTGAGAAGGAAAATCCCGCCGATCCCGACTATGTGGTCGACGAAAAACTCCGTCAGCACTATCTCGCCAAGAACTACGGCCCCTATGCCGACGCCGACGGCGAGTTGCCCACCTGCTTCCTCACCAACAACGACATCACCGGCGGCAACTCGGGCAGCGCGGTCCTCAATGCGCGCGGCGAACTCATCGGTTTGGCCTTCGACGGCAACATCGAAAGCCTTTCGTCCGACCTCCGCTACAATCCGCAGCTGCAGCGTTGCATCAACGCCGACATTCGTTACATCCTTTTCGTCATTGACACCTACGGCGGTTCGCATTATCTCCTCAACGAGATGGAAATTCGCCGTTGAACCCCTCTTTGCATGATGCTTCCCGAAGCTTTTGTCACCCGATTGCGCGCTCTCCTCGGTCCCGCCGAGGCGAGCGCGCTTTGCGTTGCCCTCACCGAAGGCGACACTCCCGTGAGTGTGCGCCGCAACCCCGCCAAGTGGGCGGCCGATGAGTTGCCTTTTGTGGCCGATGACGTCCCCCTTGTCGCCACCCCCGTGCCGTGGTGCGAAGAAGGGCGCTACCTTTCGGCGCGACCCGCCTTCGCCCTCGATCCGCGTTGGCATGCCGGCGCTTATTATGTGCAGGAAGCCGCGTCGATGTTCGTGGCCGCGGCCTATCGTGCGGCGTTTCCCGACGGCGCGCCCCAACGTGCCCTCGATCTCTGCGCCGCCCCCGGCGGAAAAAGCACGCTCTGGCGCACGCTCCTGCCCGACGATGCACTGCTCGTGGCCAACGAACCGGTGAAAGCGCGCGCCAACATTCTCGCCGAAAACCTCATTAAATGGGGACACCCCAACACCGTCGTGGCCAACGCCTATCCTGCGGATTTTGGTGGCCTGTCCGAGTGTTTCGACCTCATCGCCACCGACGTTCCCTGCTCGGGCGAGGGCATGTTTCGCAAAGATCTCCAAGCGCGCGCCGAGTGGTCGCCCGAAGCCGTGGCGCATTGTGCCGAGCGGCAGCGCGAAATTCTCCGCGATGTGTGGCCGGCGCTCCGTCCGGGGGGGCTTTCTCGTCTACAGCACCTGCACTTTCAACCGCGAGGAGAACGAAGATATGGTGGTTTTCGCCTGCGAAGAACTCGGTGCTGAGCTGATTTCCATTCCCCTCGACGCCTCGTGGCCGATTGCGGGCGACACCACCGGCCGCGACCTCTCCGTTTACCATTTCTTTCCCCACCGCACCGCCGGCGAAGGCCTCTTTCTCGCCCTGCTGCGCAAGACTTCGGGCGAAGGCGACGCCGATTCGTCAGTAGCACCCAAGACGCGGCGCGCCGACCGCGACAAGCGCCGCAAAGCCGCCAAGCCCGAAGCCCCGCCCCGCGAGTTCAAGACGTGGTTGCGTGAGTCGGAAGCGTTCGCCCTCCGCTTGTTGCCCGACGGTCGCTGGAACGCGGTGCCGCGTGCGCATGCCGATTTGTCGAACGGCTGGCCGGTGTGGCGCGCTTGCTGGTTTCGGGCGTCACCTTGGCCGAACGCAAAGGGCAGAAGCTCATTCCGCACACCGCCTTGGCGCTTTCCACCGCACTTGCCCCCGAGGCCTTCCCCACCGTAGCACTCTCTGCGGCAGAAGCGCGCTGCTTTTTACGCCGCGAAGCCATGGTGCTGCCCGCTGACGTGCCCCGCGGCTACGTACTTGCCACCTTCGAGGGACTTCCCCTCGGCTGGCTCAACAATCTCGGCTCGCGCGCCAACAATCTCTACCCCGCCGAGTGGCGATTGCGCTTGACCGAGGCGTAAAAGTGCCGCCCTTCGTGGGTGGAGTGCCCGACCTTTGTGGGCGCATCTCGTCCGTGTCGTCGCGTGCGTCTCATTATATATTATTCCCTTCTCGATTTTTCCCCGACTTATGCAATATCTCTGTTTCACCTTCACCCTCTCGCCGGCCTCCGAAGCCGCCTATGACCTGCTGGCCGACGCGTTGGCCGGCGCCGGCTTCGACAGTTTCGTGCACACTGACGAACTCGACCTGCCGCGTGTGGCCTTTCAAGACAATTTCCCCGAGAGCGCCGTCTTTGCCGACAAGGCCGCGACCGATGCCTTCCTGGCTTACATCCCCGCTGCCCGATTTGACGAAGAAGAGCTCCGTGCTGTCTTGGCCGAGTTCCCGCTGCCCGGCCACCGCATCGACTATGTGCGCGAAGAAGTGGAGGACAAAAACTGGAACGAGGAGTGGGAGAAAAACTACTTCCAGCCCTTGCTCATCGGATCGGCCGACCATCCGCGCTGTGTTGTCTCTTCCACCTTCCACACCGACGTGCCCGAAGCGGAATATGCCATCAAATCAATCCGCAAATGTCGTTTGGAACGGGACACCACCAAACCACGGCACAAATGCTCGAGCGCTTGCTCGACGATGAGGTGCGCGGGCTCGAAGTCCTCGACATGGGTTGCGGAACGGGCATCTTGGCGATTTTAGCCTCGTTGCGCGGGGCGAAACACTGCGTGGCCGTCGACTTTGATGAGTGGTGTGTGCGCAACACGCGCGACAATCTCGCCCTCAACGCCGTGGGAGAGATCGAAGTCGTGCACGGCGACGCCACTGTCCTCGAGTCGCGCCCCGAAGCCTTCGACTTGGTGATCGCCAACATCAACCGCAACATCCTCCTGGCCGACCTTCCGCGCTATGTCGCCGCGATGCGAAGCGGCGCACATATATATATGAGTGGATTCTACACGGCCGACGTCGCCCCCCTGCGCGAACGCGCCGAAGCCTTGGGACTCACCTTCGTCGACGAGCGCAGTCGCGAAGACTGGGCGTGCATTAAATTCGTCAAAGCCTGATGCGCCGTCTCGTTTCGTCCGCGTTCGCGGCAACGGTTGCCGTGTTCGCTCGGCGCGCAGTGGTGGTTGCGCTCATTCTTCTCACCGCGCTGTGCGTGGCTGTGGAAGCGCAGGCCGCAACGCCCTTGCGCCGTCCGCTTTCGTTCTTGCCCGCCGCCTCCGTCCTCGTAGTCACGCCCGGAGCGGCCAATGTGGTGGAACGCGTCATGCGCGTTTCGCCCTATTTGGCGCCGCAGGCCGACACGCTCACCGCCCATTCGGCGCGTGCCTTCCGCCGTTTGGCCGCGCGGCAGCCCGATCTCGCGCGCTGCTCGGCCGATACGCTCGCGCGTCTCTTCTTGGTCACGGGCGAAGCCCACATCGCCGCCGCGCTCGACCACGAACGTCTGCGCCGCGACAGTCTTCTTTCGGCTCATCCCACCGACCGCGCCGCCGCACAAGCGCTGCTCAATACCCTCGGGTGGGTGGCGGCGAGCGAAGGCACCGACCTGTATGTGAACCTGCCCGTCGACTGTATGATCAATGTGGCCACCCCTGCGCTGCGTTGCACCGTCGATCAGATTTGCGAAATGGGGCGGGTGAAATATCGCCTCTCCCGGTTTCCCTGCACACGGCAGTGCGCTGCGCCTTCACCTGCGATTGCCCGCCGGTGTGGAGCCCGATCAGGTGTTTCTCAACGGCCGCCGCTTGCTCGCTCCGCAGATCGAGCGCGGATACCTCGTGGTGGATCGTGCGTGGCGTAACAATGAGGAACTCTATTACGATCTGCCCGAGCGAAAACAACTGTTCGGCGAGTGAAGCCCGCCACCGCTGTTGGCAACTTGGCACTTTCGCACGCGAAAAAGTCGACAAAGGCCGCGTTTTGTTTGCCCTTGTCGACTCAAAAGCGTAATTTCGCAACGAATATTCAAAACAACCTATGGAAATTACCGGTAAAATCATTTTTGCCCTCGAACGCCGCGCCGGCAAGTCCGCGCGCACCGGCAACGACTGGGCATCGCAGTCCTACGTGCTCGAGACGCACGACCAATACCCGCGTCGTATGGTCTTCGACGTGTTCGGCGACGACAAAATTCAGCAGTTCAATATCCAGCCCGGTCAGGAGTTGACGGTGAGCTTCGACATCGATGCCCGCGAATATCAAGGCCGCTGGTTCAACAGTATCCGTGCTTGGCGCGTGATGCCCGCACAAGCTCCCGGAGCCGCTCCGGTTGCAGGTGTCAGCCCGCAGGTTGGCGCGCCCGGCGTGACGATGCCGGCCGACGGCGCTGCACAATACGGACAAGTGCCCGGAGTCGGCGTACCCGGCCCTCAACCCCAAGCTGCCGACGGCGGAACGGACGATCTCCCCTTCTGAGCAGTTTCAACTTTTGATGAGTCGTTTCTCCCGTACTGCGGGAGAATCGGCTTTTTTTCTATCCTATGTTCGTGAATAAACTCTTTCGTTTCTGCCGTTGGGCGCTGGGCATTTTCTTTGTGTCGAGCCTCCTTTCGGTAATCGCCCTGCGATGGGTGCCGGTCTACGTCACCCCGCTGATGGTAATCCGCTGTGTCGAGCAGTGGAGTCGCGGCGAGCGTCTGCGTCTGTACCACAGTTGGGTGCCGCTTGAGGAGATGCCGCCCTCGCTTCCCGTGGCCGTCATCGCCTCTGAGGATCAGAAGTTTTATGTCCACAGCGGTTTCGACACCCAAGCCATCGGCAACGCGTTGGTGCAGCGCATGGAGGGCGGACGCCGCCTGGGCGGCAGCACCATCTCTCAACAAACGGCGAAAAACGTGTTTCTCTGGCCCACGAGTTCGTGGGTGCGCAAGGGATTCGAGGCTTATTTCACCGTGCTGATCGAACTCTTTTGGTCGAAACAGCGCATCATGGAAGTCTATCTCAACAGCATCGAGATGGGCGACGGCATCTATGGCGTGAAAGCCGTGGCGGAGCAGCATTTCGACTGCGAACCGTCGCAACTCACGCGCCGCAACTGCGCGCTCATCGCCGCCACGCTCCCTGCCCCCCTGCGCTTCAGCAGCAAAACGCCCGGCCCCTACATGCGCAGCCGTACGCGCTGGATCTTGAACCAGATGCGCCACGTGCCGAGCTTCGACATGGGGCGGCATTAAGTTCGGTTTTCGTTCACCGCATGCGTCTGCCGTTCTGCGCTTCGTGTGCCGTTGCCGCGCCGCGGAGCCGCTGTTCGGCAGAAAAAGAAACATCCCGCTTTCCTGAAGCCAGGAAAGCGGGATGTTTTTGTGGCACAAGAGCAAGGTCGCAGCCCGATTTGTGCGCGCTGCTTGCGGAGGTCACCCTCGAATGGCGCGGGCGCTCAGTTGTGGAGCGAGAGTTCGCGCAGTTTGTGCTCGTCGAGGATGCGCAGGGTGCGCGAAGCGAAGGCGATGGCGCCCTCTTGCTCGAAATGTTTGAGCGTGCGAATAGCGTTCGAGGTACTCATATTCGAGAGTTCCGCCAGTTCGCGGCGCGTCAAGGGCAGGCCGATGTCGTGGTGGTCGGCGGGGTTGCCGTAGGTGGAGCGCAGGAAGAGGAGGGTTTCGGCCATGCGCTCGCGCAGCATGCCCTGGGTGAGGGTCACGATTCGGCGGTCGGCGATGCCGAGTTCGCGCGCCATTTGCTTGACAATGAGCTGCATGAGTCGCGGCGACTCGTCGATGAGTTGGCGCACGAGGGGAATGGGGTAGGCCAAGAGCGTGGTGGAGCGATGGGTCACGGCATTGGCGGCATAGTGCTCATCGGCCAAGGCGGCGCGATAGCCGAAAATTTCGCCCGGCCCGATGAATCGCAGGGTTTGTGCGCGCTCGGTGCGCCCTTCGCGGTAGAGACGCACGGTGCCTTCCAGCACGTAATAAAGGAAGTGGGGAACGTCATCCTGCCGGTAGATGATTTCGTCTTTGGGGAGGATGTATTCGCGCTGAGCGGCAAAGAGGCGCGCGCGTTGTTCGGCGGTGAAGGCTTCGCGAAAGGTGTGCGAAGCCGAACGAAGTGACCACGTATTCTGGATTGTCATCTGCTTCATATCTTCTCTCTGTCAGAAAGGGGTGGACGGTTGGCCATGGCACGGAGGCGCGAACCGCGGTGGCGGTGCGCTTCGGGCGAGTGGATAGGACAAATATATGCATTCGGCTGCAAGCAGCCAAACATTTCTCTTGATTTTTTAGGAAGTAAACGTTCCGGCTGAGCATTTCTCTGAAGGGGGCGGCGCCGGTGACCGCAGGGGAGGGGAAACCGCACCGACAAGCAGGAAACTCGAGGGCGCGGAGCGGGAGGGAAAAGCGCAAACCGGGGGCGGGGATGTCCGTGTGGGGACAAGAGGCGACCCGAAAAAGCGCTTTGTCGAAGCGCAAAGTTAATCATTTATTTGCAAGTAGGCGAGTTGGTCTGCGCTCTATTTGTGGTGTGGGGAAGAAGGGTGGCCGAGGAGCAAAAAAACTCCCCTTGTTTTGCCGAAAACGAGGGGAGTTTTGTTCGAAAAGTGTGGGTTTTTGCCCACAAACTGTGCGGTTTTTCGCGGCGGGGGAGACGAGTGTGGAGAAAGCCTTAAACTTGGCCATCGGTATCGGGGGTGGCTGATCGGTCGTTGTCACCGAAGCCGTCCCAGCCTTGGGCACGGAGGGCAAATTCGTTGCCGTCGCGGGTGATGAGTTGGCTGCCGAGTTCCGGACGCGTGATGTGTCCGATGACTTTCACGTCGTCGAGCGATTCGATGAGCGTGTGTGCCGAGAGGGGCACGGTGAAGAGCAGCTCGTAGTCCTCGCCGCCGTTGAGAGCGCAGGTGCTTACGTTGAGATTCAGCTCTTCGGCGGCCACGGCGGTCTGGTAGTCGATGGGCAAGCGGTCTTCGTAGACGCGGCAGCCCACGTTGGAGCGGCGACAGAGGTGGAGGAGTTCGCTGCTCAGGCCGTCGCTCACATCGATCATGGCGGTGGGGCGGATGCCGGCGGCGCGAAGGGCTTCGATGATGTCGCGTCGCGCCTCGGGCTTGAGGTAACACTCCAGGAGGTACTCGCGTCCGCTGAAGTCGGGGGCGAAATTCAGCGCTTGGCGGGCGGCTTCGCTCTTGGCGGCGCGGAGCTGCGAGAGGTAGATGCCTTTTTCGCGTTCGAGGAGGCAGAGTCCGAGATAGGCGGCGCCGAGATTGCCACTCACACAGATGAGATCGGTGTCGGCGGCGCCGTCGCGGCCGCAAATGTCGGCGGGGCGGGCGGTGCCGAGGGCGGTGAAGCTCAGCGCAAGGCCGGTGAGCGAGGCACTGGTGTCGCCTCCGGCGAGATCGACGTCGTGGCGCTCGCAGGCCATGCGGATGCCGGCATAGAGTTCGTCGACGTCTTCGACTGCGAAGCGCTTGGAGAGCGCCACTGCCGCGAGGAGTTGGCGGGGAGTGGCGTTCATGGCGTAGAGATCGGAGAGGTTGACCATGGCGGCCTTATAACCTAAATGCCGAAGGGGCGAGTAGACGAGGTCGAAGTGGATGCCTTCCATGAGCAGGTCGGTGGTGGAGAGGAGCACTTCGTCGCTTTCGGGGCGCAACACGGCGCAGTCGTCGCCGATGCCGCGGAGGGTGTGGGCGTGGAGGGGGAAGGGCGGAGGCGATGCGGTCGATGAGCCGAAATTCGCCCAGTTCGGAGATTTGCATGGGGAGGAGCTTGTGGAGCGGGAGAGCAATAGCTGGCGTCTGCGCGTGGGCGAGGCGTCGGCTGTGAGGGGCGGGAGCGCGGGGGCTTAGAAGTAGTAGCCGAGTCCGAGGCGGACGCCTACTTCACTGCCGCCGGTGAAGTCGTTGACCGAGACTTTGTAGAACACTTGGGGCTCGATGGCCACATAGTGGTTGAGGTAGAACGTGTAGCCGAGCTCGAGGGGAATGTGGAGGTTGTTAATGTTGGGGGCGTGGTGCGAAAATTCGGCACCGGTGCCGATGGAGAGTCCGTTTTGGATGACGTAGTAGCGGAGCCCTGCGCCGAGGGTGAAGGCATCGTTGTGCTTGGCGTAGTGATTGTAGCCGAAGCTGGCGCGCGCCAAGAGACAATCGGCGACGAAGTAGCCCCCGTCGATGTTCATCCCTGCGCGGATGCCACCTTTGTCGGTGTAGTTGAAATTGAGATTGGAGAGTCCGGCGGCGATGTAGCCCGTGCCGGCATCGAATTGGGCGTGGCTTTTGGTGAAACCGAGGGTGAGGAGGAGGACAAGGAGGGTGAGAATGCGTTTCATGTGTAGAGAGAGATGGGAGGTGTGGAGATAAAAGCGAAGGGGGAGATGAGCCGAACAGTCGCTCGCACACGTTGTACAACGGATGCGAACGACTGCGGTAAAATGGGGGTTAGAGGGTAGAAATGCGGGCGATGAGGCGCAGAGCGTGCTCGTCGGCCTTGGCTTCGATGGCGGCGAGTTGTTCGGCATCGGTGCGCAGTGAGTAGGACACGCCGCAGGTGCTTTCGATGCCCACGAATTCCATGCCGGTGAAGCCGGCAGCGTGGATCAGTCCCTGCATGAAGGGCGTGAAATCGGGGGCTTCGGCGCCTGCGGGGGTGAAGAACGGGGCGCCGGCACCCGTGGTGAGCGAGAGCAGGAGCTTCTTTCCCTTCAAGGCATCGCCGCCGGTGCCGTGAGAGAAGCCGTGAGTCCACACTTCTTCCATCCAACGCTGGAGCAATGAGGGGATGTTGAACCAGAAAAGGGGGAACTGCAGCACGACAACGTCGGCGCGACGCAGACGATCTTGCTCTGCGGCGACGTCAATGGGCTTGTGTGTGTAGAGCGCGTCGAGGCGGAGCACTTCGGCATCGGGGAGATGGTGCTCGAGGTGGTCGAGAATGCGGAGATTGGCGGCGGAGTTGTGAAGATCGGTGTGGCCGCTGACGATGAGGGTGTGTGGCATGAGTGTGTTGGTTGAAGGGGTGGGGGCGCGAAGCGGACGTGTCGGTCGGAAAAGAGCGGCTGAGCGCGAACCGATGGGCGCGGTTGGAGGGGTGAGCCCACAGGGGGTGGGGCAGAACAGACAATAATAAAAGAGGAGGGCGGCGCGGTGGGCGCCGAAGCACACTTAGTATTCGCGCCAGAAGGAGGGAGCGAAGGGCATGAGGAAGGCGAAGATTTCCAAACGGCCGGCGATCATCAGGAACGAGGTGACGTAGAGACCGCCGTCGTGGAGTTCGTTCCAAGAGTCGAGGGGGCCGATGGCATAACCGATGCTGGGGCCGACGTTGGAGAAGGCCGAAATGCTCAAACCCAGCGCGTCGAAGAGCGGAAGCCCCATGACGATGAGCGTACTTACCCCGATGGTGATGAGCAAGATGAAGAAACAGGTGTAGGCAAAGATGGATTGCACCACGTCTGTGCCGAGTTTGTCTTGATTGATGCGCAACGAGAGTACGGCTCGCGGGTGGAGAATGCGGCGAAACTCGTTGCGGATGATTTTGATGGCCGTGAGTACGCGCACCACCTTGATTCCGCCGGCCGTACTTCCCGCACACGAACCGATCACGCCCATGATGAGGAGAATGATCCACGTGAGGTGGGGCCACATCAGGAAGTCTTCGGTCGTGAAACCGGTGGTACTCATCATCGAAACCACATTAAACAGCGATTCGCGGAAGCCGTGTTCGCTAAAGTCGCCGGCTTCGAGCCATTTGCTGAGCGTGATAATCGTCACCGCCAGCACAACGAGAAACAAGTAGAGATGCAATTCTTCGTCGCGGAAGATGTTGCGCCAACGACGCTTGAAGAATGTGAGGTAGAGCAGGGTGAAATTGATGGAACTGAGCATCATAAACACCACAGTGGCGTATTCAATGAGCGGAGAGTTGAAGTAGGCGATGCTGGTACCGTGTGTGGCGAAACCGCCGGTTGCGATGGTGGCGAACGCATAGTTCACGGCGTCGAAGAGGCCCATGCCGCACAAATAATAAGTGAGTGCGCAGGCGATGGTCACGATCAGGTAGGTGCTCCACAGCCAGTGGGTAGTTGTGGACACGCGGGGGTGGAGTTTCCCCAATTTCAAGCCGGTGCTCTCGGCAGAGAAGAGCTGTTGCTCGCCCACACCGAGGGCGGGGAGCAGTGCGAGGGTGAAAAAGATAATTCCCATGCCGCCTATCCAGTGCATCAGGCTGCGCCAGAAGAGAATGGAGTGGGGCAGGGCGTCGATGTGCTCGAGGGCGGTGGCGCCGGTGGTGGTGAATCCCGACATGGTCTCGAAGAAGGCGACGGCAACGCGGTCGGTCACGCCGCCCGTTAGGAAGGGAATCATGCCCAACAGACCATAAACCAACCAAGTCGACGAGACAATGAGATAACCGTCGCGACGACCGATTTCGGAATCGGCGTTTCGACTCAAAAGACTGAGCACTAAACTCGAAACAAGGCAGATGCCGATCGGAATGAGCCACATGCGATGGGCATTCTCCTCATAGTAGAAGCTCAGTCCGTAGCAAAGTGCCATCAGAGCGGCTTCGAGAAGAATCAAACCCGAGAGGGCTCGGGCGATGATGCGGAGATTGAGCATTCAATTGAAGTATTTCTCGAGACGGCGGAATTCATTTTTCAGACAGAAGAGCACAACCAAGTCGCCCTCTTCGAAGGTGGTGTCGCCGTTCACCATGCAGCCTTTGCCATCGCGCACATATCCGCCGATATTTACGCTCGGCGGAAGATTGAGCTGCGCAACCGGTTTGCGCGTGATGCGCGTATTCGCGTGCACCTTGTATTCTATCACGTCGGCATTGGCAATATCAAAACTTTTGATGCTTTCTACGTCGGCTTTCAAGAGCATTCTGTAGATATGGGCCGCGGCAAATGCTTTTTTGTTGATGATCGAACCGATGTCAAGTTGCTCGGCCATGGCGATATAATCCGTGTTTTCGACCATAGCAATGGTTTTCAGCACGCCCATGCGCCGTGCGGCGAGACAAGCCAAGATGTTGGTTTCTGAATTTTCGGAGGCGGCGACGAAAACTTCGGCGTGGCTGACATTTTCGTCCTGCAAAGCGCGGATGTCGCGTCCGTCGCCGTCGAGCAAAAGGAACTTCGGATTGGTGATGGCTGCCGTGATCGCGTCGAACTTCGCCGGGTTGCGCTCGAAAACCTTGGCCTTGATGTGGTGCGGAAGCGTGTTGATGCTGTGAATCACCGTGTCGGCCGCGCCCATATAGAAGACACAATGCGTCTCGGGGCCGTGTGATTTGCCGAGGAGTTCGCGCACATACGCCACATCTTTGGGAGTGGTCATGACAAACACGAGGTCGTCTTCCTCCAAGCAGTCGTTGCCGTGCGGAATGAGCGTGGCGCCGTTGCGTTTCACCGCGGTGATGTGGAAAGGATCGGAGGGTGAGGCGATTTCGGCGAGGGGGCGATTGAGTATGCTCACACCCCGGCGCACCTTCACGGCAAAAAGCAGGAGTTTGCCGTCGCTCACTTCCCACCACTGGCGCGCCCACGGGCGAACTATGAGGTGATTGATTTCGGCGGCGGCGAGCATTTCGGGATAGATCACGCTGTCGATGCCGACTTTGAGGAAAAACTCCTTATAGTCGGGGGCGGTGTATTCGGCGTTGTCCACGCGCGCCACAGATTTGAGGGCGCCGAGCCGTTTGGCCAGCATGCAGCACGTGATGTTGCGGCTCTCGTCGGGCGTGACGCCGATGAAGAGATCGGCGCCCTTGACATTGGCCTCTTGCAGCATGGAGATGGATCCGGGCGAGCCGCACAACGTGAGGATATCGACGCACGAAGCAACGCTGTTGAGGCGTTGTTGCTGTTCGTCGATGAGGGTTACGTCGTGGCCGTCCTTGAAAAGGAGTTTGGCTAAGTGGCTGCCGATTTGTCCGGCGCCTGCAATTACGATGCGCATGGGAATGAGCGGAAGAAAAGGGGCGTGTGAAAACGCGATAGGGAGAGCGGCCGAAGGCGCGCGGCCTCGAATGAAGGCGGCAGTGCGCGGTTGTGGCCGAAAAAGGGTGTCGTACGGGGGCGACAGTGCGAGCCTTTCGTCCGCTCGCGGGGCATTTGTTTCAATCCTCGGTGAGCGGTGGGCTGCAAGGTGTGTGCCTTTTGGTAGCCGGCGGGTCGTTTTTTTCAATCGCCGGTGGGCGGAAGGCAAAGCGCGCGGTCGTTGTGTTAAACCGTGGGCGCGGCGGGCTCGGCAAGGGCAGCGCGGAAGGCACGGGCGAAGCTTTCGCCGTCCATCGCGCAGTCTTTGCGCTGTTCGCCCACACTGCCGTGTTCGATGAAGCGGTCGGGCAGACCGAAACGCTCCACCGGCACCTGAATACCGTGGTCGGCCAGGAGTTCGAGCACGGCCGAACCGATGCCGCCTTCGCGCGAGGCGTCTTCGATGACGATGAGGCGGCGGTGCGTGCGCGCTATATTAATAAGGAGTGCCTCGTCGAGCGGTTTGGCAAAGCGCAGATCGACGTGCGTGATGCGCCCGTCGGCCGGTGCCGTACCCTCAAAGTCGAGTGCACCTGTGGCTGCCGGGAGCTCAACGGCCAACTGCGAGATGAGATCGGCCACTTCGGCGCCGAGGGGGCCGAAGGTGAGGACTGCCAGTGTGCCGTCGCCTTTGCGAAGCAGGCGGCCGCGACCGATTTCGACGGCTTCGAGCGGACAACGCCAGTCGGAGCGATGGCCGGCACCGCGCGGATAGCGGATGACAAAGGGGCCGCCGCCGGGCAGTTGTGCCGTGTACATGAGGCGGCGCAGCTCGCATTCGTCCATGGGCGAGGCGAGGGTGAGATTGGGCACCGTGCGAAGCGCCGCAATGTCGAAAGCACCGTGGTGGGTGGGGCCGTCTTCGCCCACGAGTCCCGCACGATCCAGACAGAACACGACTTGCAGATTGAGCAACGCCGTGTCGTGGATGATGTTGTCGTAGGCGCGTTGGGCAAAGGCACTGTAGATGTTGCAAAACGGCACCATGCCCTCTTTGGCCATGCCGGCCGAGAAGGTCACGGCGTGGCCTTCGGCAATGCCCACGTCGAAGGTGCGTTCGGGCAGGACGCGTTGCAACAGGTGCATGCTGCAGCCCGTGAGCATGGCGGGCGTGACGCCGACAATGCGCTCGTTGGTGCGCGCCAGTTCAACGAGGGTTTCGCCGAACACGTCTTGGAATTTGGGCGGCGCATCGCCCGTTTCGCCCGAAACCAGGCGCACACCGGCCGCGGCGTCGAACTTTCCCGGTGCGTGCCACACCACAGGGTCGCTTTCCGCGCGGTCGTAGCCCTTGCCCTTCACCGTTTTGATGTGCAACAGGCGCGGTCCGGTCATGGGACGCAGGGCGCGGAGCAGGCGAACGAGCGAGATCACGTCGTGACCGTCGTAGGGACCGAAATAACGGATGTTGAGTCCCTCGAAAATGTTTTGTTCGTCAGAGAGAAACGACTTGAAGGCGTTGTTGAGCCGGATGAGCCGCTTGCGACGCGAGGGCGGCAACCAGCCCCAACTCTCGAGGCGGCGCGCCAAACGGTTGCGCAATCCGTTGTAGGCCGAGGAGGTGTGAAGATTGAGCAGGTAGCGTTTCATCCCCCCGACCGAGTTGGAGATGCTCATATCGTTGTCGTTGAGGATGATGAGCAGGTTGTTGGGCGTCTCGCTCACGTTGTTGAGCCCCTCGAAGGCCAGTCCGCCGCTCATGGCGCCGTCGCCGATGACGGCCACCACGTGCTTGTCGGTTTCGCCGCGCTGCATGGTGGCCACACTCATGCCGAGGGCGGCCGAAATGGAGTTGGAGGCGTGGCCGCAGGCGAAGGTGTCGTATTCGCTCTCGGAGGGCGAGGGGAAGGGACGCACGCCGCCCCAACGGCGGTTGGTGTGGAACGTGTCACGACGGCCGGTCAAAATCTTGTGTCCGTAGGCTTGATGCCCCACGTCCCACACAATGCGGTCGTGGGGCGTGCCGAACACGTAGTGCAAGGCCACCGTCAGTTCGACAGTGCCCAGACTCGAAGCCAAGTGGCCGGGATTTTGCGAAAGTTCGTCGAGAATATCGGCACGCAGTTCGCGGCAGAGCTGCGGGAGCTCGCGGAGTTTGAGCTTGCGCAGGTCGGCCGGCGTGTCGATGCGGGAGAGGAGGGGATATTTGTCCGGGTGCGTCATGTCTATGAGGGGGACGTCGGCGGGCGACGTCGAGAGAGGGTCATTCGCCGAAGGCTTCGGCCAACTGGTTGCGGCGGAAAGCCGAACGGATGTATTGCTGCATCATGGCGATGGCGCGCGCGTTGTCGCCGCCGTTGGGCAGGATGATGTCGGCATGCTGCTTCGAGGGTTCGATAAACTCGTCGTGCATGGGTTTGAGCACGTTGCGATATTTCTCAATCAGCATTTCGAGCGGGTGACCGCGCTCGGCGATGTCGCGCTCGATGACGCGAAGCAGGCGCTCGTCGGGACAAGTGTCGACAAAGAGCTTGAGATCCATCTGTTCGCGCAGGTCGCGATCGTAGAGCGCCATGATGCCCTCGACGATGATCACTTCGCGCGGCTCCACGTGGATCGTTTCCTTGCAGCGCGTGCACGTGAGGTAGGAATAGGTGGGCTGTTCGATGGCCACGCCGTGGCGAAGTTGCTCGATTTGGTGGGTGAGCAGCGGCCAATCGAAGGCGTTGGGATGGTCGAAGTTCGTGAGTTTACGACGTTCTTCGGGCACGTCCCACTGATGTTTGTAGTACGAGTCTTGGGGGATGACGGCTACGGCGTTGGCCGGCAGACTTTCCACGATTTTGCGCACAACGGTGGTCTTGCCCGACCCCGTGCCGCCCGCGATTCCGATGATGAGCATAGTGTTTGTGGGCTGATTGATAAGCGCAAAAGTACACAGAAAAAACGAATCCTTGAAATTTCGCTCTTTCAAAAAGCCCTCTTTTCCTGCCCTGCGCGCGTGTTCTCTTCCGAGTGAGGAGGACTTTCGCCGAAAACTTGACCGTTTTTGACAAAAAATCCCCTTGTTTCGTGTGAAACAAGGGGACTTTTTCTGTGAACGGCGCGATGTTGCGCCGGCGTTTGTGGCTTTATGGGGCGGAACGGCCGATCAGAGTCCGGCGGGGAGCTTGTAGCCGGCCAGACGCGCCACGATTTTCGGGATTTCGGTGTTGTCGATGCGACCGCGGAATTGCTCCGCGCCGGCGCCGATGGCAAAGACGGGCACATAACCGTCGGTGTGGCCGCCCGTGGTCCAGGCCACGTGGGCGTGCTTGGCGAGAATGCGCTTGGCCGTGGCGGCCAGTCCGCACTCGGAGGCGTAGAGCGATTCGGCGCCCTTGTCGCGACCTTCCACCATGTCGGTGTAGGCTTGGCGCAGCGCTTCGACTTCGTCGCGGGTGGGTTGCAATTTCGTGCCGATGCCGAAGTTTACTTCCAGATCCTTGCGCACGAGGTCCCAAGTGAAGGCGTCGCCCTTCGTGCGGCGCAGGTATTTGAGGCGCGCAGTGTAGTTGTAGCTGCTCATCGTTTGTGCGGCGAGCAGACGGAGGTCGAGGTTGTAACCGCCGTTGCCGAGGGCGAGGCCGCCCGTTTCGTGGTCGGCGGTGATGAGGATGAGGGTTTCTTTCGGGTGCTTCTTGTAGAATTCATAGGCCACGCGGATGGCTTCGTCGGTGTCCACGACTTCGTGCACCATGGGGGCAGCATCGTTCGTGTGGCACGCCCAGTCGATCTTGCCGCCTTCGATCATGCAGAAGAACTTGGCGGGATTCTTCATGAGGAAGTCGATGGCACCGCGAGTGATGTCGGCGAGCGTCAAGTCGCCGGGTTTGCGGTCGAGGGCATAGGGCAGCGAGGTGCTGTCGCGGTGGTTGGCCTCGCGGCTCTGGAAGTAGATCATGCGGTTGGCCTTGCGCCACGTGTTGTCGAACTCTTCTTTGCCGTTGGCGATGACGAAACCGGCATCGCGGGCTTGGGTGTAGAGGTCGGCCTCGCCTTCTTTGAGCGGGGCAGGCTTGAGGAAGGAGCTGCCGGCGAAGAAGTCGAAGTTGGACTTGACGAGGTCGCGACCGATCTCGGCGTACATCTTGCGGTGCTTCTGGTGGGCGTAGAAGCAGGCGGGGGTGGCGTGGTCGACGCTCACGCTGGTGGCGATGCCCACGGCGGCACCGGCTTCTTTGGCCCACACGGCGATGGAGGTGATGGGCGTGATGCTGTCGGGCAATACGCCGATGGCGTTGTTATACGTCTTGCGACCGGTGGCCAGTGCGGTGCCGCCGGCGGCAGAGTCGGTGATGCCGTGGCTGTCGCTCTGGGTGTTGACGAGCGCGACGTTGGGGAAGCTCGGGAAGGTGAGGGGTTTGATGCCGCGGCGCCCTTCGACGGCGGCGAGATAGGTCTCGGTGGCGTTGACTTGGTTCACGCCCATGCCGTCGCCGATGAAGTAAAAGACGTACTTCGGCCCTTTTTGGGCGAAGGCTGCGGCGGCAAAGGCCAAACCTAAACAGAGGGTGAGAAAATTGCGTTTCATATCGTGAGATGAAATTGGATGTTGGCTTGCGAAGGTCGGTGGGCGGGGCAGGTTTACCGCGTTTCGTCCGATGAAATGGGGAGAAACGGGGCAATAGGTGAGCCGATTTGCAACACCGATGGAGCAAAGTTACAAAATTTTACGGCGATGACGGGGTGCTTCGTGGGCTTTTGCGCGAGGGCGGGGTGGCTTTTGTGTTTTTTAGCCGAAGGACGTGGGGATTGTGGGGACGTTGCCTTCGGCTCGTTGGCGGAGAACAAAAAAAACGATGCGCTCCTTGCGGAACGCATCGTGAGGGGTGAAAAAAACGCGCGGGACTTTACCCGAAAGGGGAATTTATTTCAAACTGTCGGCCTTGGCGCGGAGGCTGTCGATCTCGGCTTTGTAGGGGGTGAGGACGACATTGACGTCGCGGACGTTACCGAAATCGGTGCCGAGCACGACATCGAGGCGATAGCTCTGGCCGTCGGATGAATTGGAGACGCGGTGCACGCGACCGACGAAGATGCCGGGGGAAGACGGAGGAGTAGCCGGAGGTTTCGATGACGTTGCCGGAACGCACTTTGGCGTAGCGGGGCACATCGTCGACGTGGGCGCGGCGCGTGCTGCCGCCGTCCCAGAGCAGATAGCCGAAATAGTGGCTGCCGCGCACGCAGCAGGAGATGCTCGACTTGCTGTTGGTGACGGGAAGTACGAGTGAATGGTGCTGGCCGACGAGATAGATGATGCCGACCACGCCACCGCCGCCCACAACGCCCATTTCGGGGCGGATGCCGTCGGCGCTTCCGCGGTCGATCACGAGGTAGCCGTCGCCGCCGGAGCGGATGTTGTTGCTCACCACGCGGGAGGGGAGGAGGCGGTAGCCGTTGAGCTGTTGCAACACGCGGCGTTCGGTGTGGGTGCTATCGTGTTGGGCTTCGGCGAGGGCATCGCGCAGGGTGGCGTTCTCACGTTGCAGGCGGATGTTGTCGTCGGTGAGGGCGCTGTTGATGTTGCGGAGGTTGAAAAAACTCTCGGTCTCGGTGTAGGCGCGGTTGAGTTGTGCGCTGCCTTCGCCGGCGGCGGTGAGCCACACGCTGCCTTGATAGTCGTTGAAGCGGAAAAGGAGGGTGAGACTCACGATTTCGAGCACGACGAACAGGAAGATGTAGTTGTAGCGACGGAGAAAATCGAGAAGAATTTGCATGGGGTGGGGAGATTGACGGGGCTTTTGGCGTGCGGCAGGACGTATTGAGGGGTTCCCGGTGCGTTGTTTCGCGGTTTTGGGCGAGTTGTTGCCTGCCGCTGTGGGATGCTGAATACAACCTGCGCGTTGTTTTGCGGTTTTGGGCGGGTTGTTGCCTGCTGCTGTGGGATGCCGAATACAACCTGTGCGTTGTTTTGCGGTTTTGGGCGGGTTGTTGCCTGCTGCTGTGGGATGACGAATACGACCGGTGTGTTGTTTTGCGGTTTTGGGCGGGTTGTCGTGCGCTTATAGGCTGCTGTGGCGCAAAAAGCCCAAGCGCCCCGCCCGAAAGGTCGGACGGGGCGCCGGTTTGAAGGGGAAGCGTGCGGGAAAGCACGCGGTGTGCGCAGCAAAATGGGGGAGTTCGAAGGAAAGTTTCCCATCGGTTGGTGCGCGGATTCGTCGTTTTAGTGTCGCTTAGCGCATGAGGCAGGGATAGTCGTCGACATTTTCGAGCGCTTTGCCGGTTCCTTTCGCCACGCAGAGGAGGGGATCTTCGGCCACGTGGAAAGGAATATTGATTTTTGCCGTCAAACGCTTGTCGAGACCGCGCAACAGGGCACCGCCGCCGGTGAGATAGATGCCGTTCTTGACGATATCGGCGTAAAGTTCGGGAGGCGTGTTGCTCAACGCGTTGAGTACGGCCGTTTCGATGCGCGCTACGGAGCGTTCGAGGCAGTGTGCGATCTCTTGGTAGCAGACTGACACTTCCATCGGGAGCGCTGTGATGCGATTCGGGCCGTGTACTACGTAATCGGCGGGGGCTTCGTTAGCGGGAAGCTCTGCCAACGCGCTGCCGACCTGGATTTTGATGCGCTCGGCCATACGTTCTGAAACAGAGACGTTGTGTTGGCGGCTCATGTACTCGCGAATGTCGGCCGTGAAGTCGTCACCGGCCATCTTAATGGAGTTGTTCGAAACGATACCGCCCATCGAGATGACGGCAATCTCCGTGGTTCCGCCGCCGATGTCCACGACCATGTTGCCTTCAGGGGCATTTACGTCGAGACCGATACCGATTGCAGCGGCCATGGGCTCATAAATGAGATAAACGTCGCGACCGCCGGCGTGTTCGGCGCTGTCGCGCACGGCACGGAGCTCAACTTCGGTGGAGCCGGAGGGCACTCCGATGACCATTCTTATGCTGGGAGTGAAGAGATGTCGGCTGGTTCGCACCATATTGATGAGGCCGCGCATCATTTGCTCGCAAGCGTTGAAGTCGGCAATCACGCCATCTTGCAAAGGACGGATCACGCGGATCTTTTCGCTCGTCTTTTCATACATGAGTTTGGCGCGTTCGCCGACGGCGATGGTTTTGTCCGAGCTAGGATCGAGGGCAACGACCGAAGGTTCGTTGACGGCGATCTCACCATCGGCAATAATGATGGTGTTGGCCGTGCCCAGGTCCATGGCCAGCTCGCGTTTCATCGAGAAAAAGGAGGAGAAATTCCCATTGGGCAATGCGGTTGTTAGAAAGTGGAGCTAGGGAAGTAGCTTGTTGGGTGAATGTTTCCGAATTGTGCGTCAGGCCTTTTCGAACCAGTCGTGGATGGCCGTGTCGTAGTGCGAAGAAGTGGCGAAAGCGCGTGTGGCAAAGCCGCGACGCTCGTCGAGCGTGGTTTCTGCACCGCGCGCTTCTACGATTTCGAGCAGGGGAGCGTAGTCTGATTTCGAAGAAACGATCACCACATCGTTGAAGTTTTTGGCCGCGGCGCGGATCAGTGAAATGCCGCCGATGTCAATTTTCTCAATGATGTCGGCTGCTGAGGCGCCGGAGGCCACAGTGTCTTCGAAAGGATAGAGATCCACGATCACCAAGTCGATGTTGCCGATCTCATACTGTGCCATTTGCTGCACATCGTCGGCCAAATCGCGGCGACCGAGGATGCCGCCGAATACTTTGGGGTGAAGTGTTTTCACACGTCCGCCCAAAATGGAGGGATAGCCCGTGAGGTCTTCCACGCGTTCGCAGGGAAGTCCCAACGAACAGATAAAGTCGTGCGTGCCGCCCGTGGATAAGAATTGGACGCCGTGGCGATGCAGGGCGCGGAGCAGCGGTTCGAGGCCGTCTTTGTGATAAACCGAGACGAGGGCGGTTTGGATTTTGCGATTTGTGGCCATGCGCAATGTCGGAGTTTGGTATTTGGCCGCAAATATACGGAAAACTTTTGGATTGGCGTGCAATTCCCCCGCGCATACTGCAAGACTTTGTGCGCAAAAAAATGATTTTTTCCCACCGGTCGTCTCTTGTCGCGCGCGTTCCCACCGGTGTGGCGGATAAAGCGCGCGATGGCTCCGCACCGTGCGCCCCTTTTGAACGAAAAGTCCGTGCAAAAAAAGCGACCCCTCCCACTGTTTGTGTTGACAGCGGGAGGGGTGCCTATATATATAAGGAGTCGATGGCTCAAACGCGAGGTGCGGCCATGCGATGTTCGCGATCAGTGCGTCACGATGAGACGGCGTGCCACGCGGGTGCCGGGCGTGGTGATCGAAAGCACATAGGCGCCGGCCTTAAACTGTGCGAGGTCGATCACTTCCTCGTGGGCTTGTTGCACCCCACTGAGGTGGCGTTGCAGCACCGCGCGTCCGTCGAGCGTATAGACCACCAGGGTGGCTTCGCGCTCGGGGTTGTTGAAGAGCACGCGCCAAGCAGCGGGCGTGCGCGAGATGCTTACCGGTTCGAGGCTGGCCGAAGGGCGCGCCAAACCTTCGAGTTTGCCGAGGCGAAGGGCTTCTTTCAGTCCCTCGTAGGCATCGACCAGACCATAACCATAGTGGCTGTCCCAATCTTTGCCCTTCATGTCAGCGTGCTTGCGCGAAGTCTTTTTCAGAATCTCCATCACCTGCTCGTGCGACAGGTGGGGATAAGCCTGCAACCACAGCGCGATCGTGCCGGCCATGAAGGGAGCCGCTTGCGAAGTGCCTTCCATCAGACCGTACCACGATTTGTCTCGCCCTCTGCCCACCGAAGTCGTCAGGAGCAAGTCTTCATCGCTGGAATCGAAGCCCTCGGCCAATTTGTTTTGCGCACTGTTGATGAGCGAACCGGGAGCCAGCACGGCGGGTTTGAGATAGTTCTCGTTGAGGAACGGACCGTTGGACGAGAAACTGGTGATTTGTCCCACTTTCTCCTCGCTGATCTTTTCGCCCTTGTAGTCGGTGTTCGTGGCATAGGCACCTACGGCGATGGCGCGGGGAATGGAGGCCGCACCTTCGCCCACGATGTACTCGTCGTCGGCTTGGAGCGTTGCCGCCTCGTGGTCTTTCATGGCGCGCTTCGAAACGCCGGCCGAAAGACCGTTGCCGTCCACCCACACGTGGAGGTTTTCGGCCTTTTTGTTGTCGGCTTTCGCTGTGATCTTAAAGCCGATTTTCATATTGATGTCGTCGGTCGCTCCGTCTTCCTCGTCTTCGTCGCCGGGGATCACGGCATTTTTCCAAGCCGCGCGGAGATCCAAGAAATAGCGGTGCAATTCGCGGTTGTTGTTGGCGTTGACCACGCCGAGTTCGCTGCTCTCGTCGATCACTTTTTTCCAATAATCGGCCGTTTGCGGGAGCATTTCGCCGCCCGAATAGAGGAAGGGCGTGATTTCGAAGTGGGTTGCGCCGTCGGCCGCGCTGCCCCAGATGTCTACGTTGGTGTAGAATTGATCTTCCGCCTCGCCGTCGATCACACTTTGGAAATCGACATCGACCAACAAGTATTTGGTTTCGCCGGGCGCGAGGGTGGCTTGCGAATGGATGTGCAGGTCACCTTCGTTGCCCATGGCCGCCGTGATGAATCCGCCGCGGCCGTCCAGGAGTTTGTCAATGCTTTGGTCATAGTCCGTCGTGCCGTCGTGAGGGCCCGTTTGACTGCCGAAACTCATGTTGACCACCCAAGGTTGTTTGGCCTGTTGGGCATATTCCTTCACGAATTTCACATCCTCCATGATTTCCGCGTCGTCAAACGAGGAGGGAATCATGATGATGTCGGCTTCGGGTGCCACCCCTTTCAGGCCGGTGTTGCCGACTTCGCTGCCCGCCGCGATGTTCGTCACGTGCGTGGCGTGTCCCGTCTCGGGTTTCGCGAGGTCGGTGCCGGTCGGGATCACAGCGGTGGGGCGGGTGTCCTTGTTCTCGGAGGCTTCGCTCGAATAGCCCGAACGATCCCAGAGCATCTTCACGCGCGAATTTTTCGACGTGGGGTCGAGAAACGCGGCGTGGCGGAATTCAAAACCTTGGTCGATGACGCCGATCACGACCCCGCGGCCGGTGAAAGGGGTGTCGAGACCCGTGCCCGTGTGCACCTTGGTCACACCCGCATCGGCGCGCGCTTTGTTGAGCGAAGGGCGGAAGCGACGGGGGGAAAGTGAGGCGTTTCACCTCGGGGAGGGTCGACAGCGTGTCGAGCGCTGCGGCGGGCACGGTGGCCGTCACCATGGCGTCGGTGATCACGGTGGCCGTTCCGCCCAAAGCCGTGATGTGCGCCGCCACGTTCTCGGCCGCGCCTTCCACGGTCGAGATGCTCAGGCGCAAAGGCGCGTTGACGTTCACCACACGGCCGCGCAGGCGGAGGTGCGTGTCGCTACTGTCGGCGCTGCTGCGTGTGGCACGTGCCAGTGCAGCGCGACGTTGTACGATTTGGCTGATCGCTGCGTCCATCTTAGCGGAGGTCGCAGCTTGTTGTGCCGAGCCGTGCAGCGCATAGCCCAGACCGCCAAACAAGATGAGTCCCAATAAAGGAAGAGTATTATGTTTCATTGGTTGAGAATTGATGTCAAGTGGACAAAACAAAATAGAGGTAACGGCGAAAGTACGCATAAAAAATGAAATGCAAGGGTGTTTGCCGCGGGAAAATGCGCCCAAAAACGCTTTCCCCCCGTAGAGTCAGCTAGCAAGTGTGAAATTACAATACACTTTTGTGGGACTCTTCTTTCGTGTTTCAAAATGAAGTTTCTGACTGGGGCAGTTATTGATTTTCTTCTGTATCATTGCAATCTTTTTGTCGATGTAATCATCAAGTTTTCTCTCCCCAAAACTAAGCTAACTTCGAATTTACAGGAACAGAAAGATGCGTCACTAAGACCTAACTCAGATTTATCTGGATTTCTCCAAAAAACTTTAGGGCTTCACATCAAGATAGATCTTCTTCCCATTGACAATATAGAAACCAGCAGGGAGATGTCGTTGGTTGCCGTTCACACGCTTCCCTTGAAGGTTATAAATCTGTGTGGCATTGTCTCCATCATAGATCACTCGCCCTATTGCATTAGGCAACTTCCCGGAGAAATAACCCGTTGTGGGGTTCGCCATCGTGACATCCAACTTGCTAGCATCATACTTCACGGCTCCCTGCAATTGAGTGCAGCCATTGAACATGTCTTGAGAGTAAAAACATTTCCATGTGTCTGAGTTGTATATAGTCTTCAGACTAGAGCAACCAGAGAACATGCCCTTCATATTCGTCACCAAGGAGGTGTTGAAATTAGAGAGATTGAGTTCCTGCAAACTAGAGCAACCAGAGAACATATAGTCCATAAAATTCACCGCAGAGGTGTTGAGGTTTTCAATCCCTTCAATCGTGGTGAGTGCTTCTAGATTATAAAACCAAGAGTATGTAGTAATGGGGCGGAAGTTTTTGAACGAGACATCAAACACTACTTTCTTTATGGTCTGGTTGGGAGATGTTTCAGCACCGGTCCATGCAGGTCGTAAAAATTCAGTCAGCTCATCGGTATACCAAATTTTACCGCTACGCGATTTACGATTGTTGTCGTAGTAGAAGGTGATTGTTTGTTGATCTTCGCTTAGTTGCACATAGGCTTGAAGATTTGAATCAGTGAAATAGCCCGTTATAGGATTTGCCATATTCACCTCCAACTTATTGGCATCATAAGGCACTGCACCTCTCAGTTGAGTGCAGCCATTGAACATGTTTTGAGCATTCTCGCACCGCCATGTATTGGTGTTGAGTATTGTTTTCAAACTAGAACAACCATAGAACATCCTACTCATATCCTTCACCGCAGAGGTGTTGAATTTGGAGAGGTTGAGTTCCTTTAAACTAGCGCAACCATAGAACATCCCGCTCATATCCGTCACCGCAGCCGTGTTGAGATTTTCAAGCCCTTCAATAGTGGTGAGTGCTGAGAGAAAGTAAAACCAATGTTTCGTGGTGGTAGGTATGAAATCCCTGAACGAAGCATCAAACACAACTTTTATTACGCCCTTGTTTTCTACCCAGGCAGGTTCTGAACTACTTGACTCTTCATCGGTATACCAAGTTTTTTCACTACGCGATTTACCATTTACGTCATAGAAAAAGGTGAGCGTTTGTTGGTCTTCGCTCAACACCACATAGGCTTCTAAGTATTCCTTATTCGGATTTCTGAAATACCCCGTTTCGGGATTAGCCATTTCTACATCCAACTTGCTATTGTCGTACTTCACCGCACCTCTGAGTCGATAGCAGTATTCAAACATATATCGAGAGTTCTTACATCGCCATGTATTGGTGCTATATATAGTCTCCAAACTAGAGCAACCGGAGAACATCCAGCTCATATCCATCACCGCAGAGGTATTGAAATTAGAGAGATTGAGTTCCTTCAAACCAGAGCATCCGGAGAACATCCTGCTCACATCTGTCACTGCAGAGGTATTGAAGTGAGATACATTGAGTTCCTTCAAACCAGAGCATCCGGAGAACATCTCACTCATATTTGTCACTGCAGAGGTATTGAAGTGAGATACATTGAGTTCCTTCAAACCGGAGCACCAAGAGAACATCCCGTTCATATTCGTTACTGCAGAAGTGTTGAAATTAGAGAGATTGAGTGATGTCAAACTATAGCAACCCCAGAACATCCCGTTCATATTCGTTACTGCAGAAGTGTTGAAATTAGAGAGATTGAGTTCCTTCAAACCAGAACAATGAGAGAACATCTCACTCATATTTGTCACTGCAGAGGTATTGAAGTGAGATACATTGAGTTCCTTCAAACCGGAGCACCAAGAGAACATCCAGTTCATATTCGTTACTGCAGAAGTGTTGAAATTAGAGAGATTGAGTTCCTTCAAACCGGAGCACCAAGAGAACATCTTGCTCATATCCGTCACTGTAGAGGTGTTGAAGTTGGAGACATTGAGTTCCTTCAAACCGGAGCAACCGGAGAACATCCAGTTCATATTCGTTACTGCAGAGGTATTGAAATTAGAAACATTGAGTGATGTCAAACCAGAACAATAATAGAACATCTCGCTCATATCCGTCACTGTAGAGGTGTTGAAGTTGGAGACATTGAGTTCCTTCAAACCGGAGCAGTTTTTGAACATCCTGCTCATATTCGTCACTGCAGAGGTGTTGAAATTAAAAACATTGAGTTCCTTCAAACCAGAGCACCCGGAGAACATCCCACTCATATCCTTCACTGCAGAGGTGTTGAGACTAGAAAGATTGAGTGATGTCAAACCGGAGCACCCGGAGAACATCTCACTCATATTTGTCACCGCAGAGGTGTTGAAGTGGGAGACATTGAGTTCCTTCAAACTGGAGCACCCGGAGAACATCTCACTCATATTTGTCACCGCAGAGGTGTTGAAATTAAAAACATAGAGTTCCTTCAAACCGGAGCAGTTTTTGAACATCCTGCTCATATTCGTCACTGCAGAGGTGTTGAAATTAAAAACATTGAGTTCCTTCAAACCAGAGCACCCGGAGAACATCCCACTCATATCCTTCACTGCAGAGGTGTTGAGACTAGAAAGATTGAGTGATGTCAAACCGGAGCACCCGGAGAACATCTCTCTCATATTCGTTACAGCAGAGGTGTTGAGATTTTCAAGCCCTTCAATAGCGGTGAGTGCTGAAAGGTTATAGAACCAACCTTCTGTGGTGGTAGGTCTGAAATCCTTGAACGAAGTATCGAACACTACTTTTTTACTACCTTGGTTTTTTAACCAAGAAGGTCTTGAACTACTTGTCTTCTCATTGATACCCCAAATTTTTCCATTACGCAATGTACTATTTGTGTCATAGAAGAAGGTGAGCGTTTGTTGGTCTTCGCTCAGCACCACATAGGCTTCTAAGTTTTCCTTATTCGGATTTCTGAAATAACCCGTTTGGGGATTGGCCATTTCCACATCGAGCTTATTGTCATCATAAGACACTGCACCTCTGAGTTGAGTGCAGCCATAGAACATGTATCGAGAGTTCTCACATCGCCATGTATTGGTGTTGAATATAGTCTTCAAACCAGAGCAATCGGAGAACATCTCGCTCATATCCGTCACTGTAGAGGTGTTGAAGTTGGAGACATTGAGTTCCTTCAAACCTGAGCAACCGGAGAACATCCTGCTCATATCTGTCACTGAAGAGGTGTTGAGGTTTTCAAGCCCTTCAATAGTGGTAAGTGCTTCTAGATTATAAAACCAAGAGTATGTAGTAGTAGGGCGGAAGTTTTTGAACGAGACATCAAAGACAGCTTTTGTTACTACCTGGTTTTCTGTCCAGGAAGGTCTTGAACTATTTGAAATCTCATCGATATACCAAATTTTTCCACTACGCCATATACTATTTGCGTCATAGTAGAAGGTGAGCGTTTGTTGGTCTTCACTCTGTTGCACATAGGCTTCTAAGTTTTCCTTATTCGGATTTTTGAAATAACCCTTTTCGGGATTGGCCATTTCCACATTGAGCTTATTGTCTTCATAAGACACTGCACCTCTGAGTTGAGTGCAGCCATAGAACATGTATCGAGAATTCTCACATCGCCATGTATTGGCGCTATATATGGTCTTCAAACCTGAGCAACCGGAGAACATTTCTCTCATATCCTTCACTGCAGAGGTATTGAAATTAGAAACATTGAGTTCCTTCAAACCTGAGCAACCGGAGAACATTTCTCTCATATCCTTCACTGCAGAGGTATTGAAGTGAGATACATTGAGTTCCTTCAGACCGGAGCAACCGGAGAACATCCTGCTCATATCTGTCACTGAAGAGGTGTTGAGGTTTTCAAGCCCTTCAATAGTGGTGAGTGCTTTTAGATTATAAAACCAATATTCCGTGGTGGTAGGTCTGAAATCCTTGAACGAAGCATCAAACACAACTTTCATGACCTCCATGTTGGATCCTGCCCATGCAGGTCGTGAATAATCACCCAACTCATCGGTATACCAAATTTTCCCACTACGCAATGTTCTATTTACGTCATAGAAGAAAGTGAACGTTTGTAGGTCTTCGCTCAGCACCACATAGGCTTCTAAGTATTCCTTATTCGGATTTCTGAAATACCCCGCTTCGGGATTAGCCATTTCCACCCCCAACTTACTTTCATCATACTTCACCGCACCTCTGAGTTGAGTGCAACCCTCAAACATGTTTTTAGAGTTTTCACAGCGCCATGTGTTGGTGTTGAATAGAGTCTTCAAACTAGAGCAACCGGAGAACATATCGCCCATATCTGTCACCGCAGAGGTGTTGAAATGGGAGACATTGAGTTCCTCCAGACGAGAGCAACCGGAGAACATCCCACTCATATTCGTCACTGCAGAGGTGTTGAGATTTTCAAGCCCTTCGATCGTGGTGAGGTTTTTTAGATTATAAAACCAATATTTCGTGGTCGTAGGTCTGAAATCCTTGAACGAAGCATCGAACACAGCCTTCTTGATCACTATGTTAAATCTTGCCCAGTCAGGTTCTGAACTACCTGAGTACTCATCGATATACCAAATTTTTCCACTACGCAATGTTCTGTTTGTGTCATAGAAGAAGGTGAGTGTTTGTTGGTCTTTGCTCTGCACGATATAGGCATTAGGATTTGGATCATAGAAATACCCCCTTTTGGGATTAGCCATTTTCACATCGAGCTTATCGACATCATAAGACACAATACCTTTGAGCTGAGTGCAACCCTTAAACATGTTTTCGGATTTTTCGCATCGCCATGTGTTGGAGTTGAATATCGTCTTCAAACTAGAGCAACCGGAGAACATTTCTCTCATATCCTTCACCGCAGAGGTATTGAAACTAGAAACGTTGAGTTCCTTCAAACTAGAGCAACCATAGAACATGTCGCTCATATTTGTCACCGCAGAGGTATTGAAACTAGAAATGTTGAGTTCCTTCAAACTAGAGCAATAAGAGAACATCCCGCTCATATCCGTCACCGCAGCCGTGTTGAGATTTTCAAGCCCTTCGATCGTGGTGAGTGCTGAGAGAAAGTCGAACCAATGTTTCGTGGTGGTAGGTCTGAAATGCTTGAACGAAGCATCAAACACAGCTTTCTTGATCACAGTGTTAAATCCTGCCCAGGCAGGTTCTGAACTACTTGAATTCTCATCGATAAACCAAATTTTTTCACTACGCAATATACTATTTGCGTCATAGAAGAAGGTGAGCGTTTGTTGGTCTTCGCTCTGCACCACATAGGCTTCTAAGTATTCCTTATTCGGATTTTTGAAATAACCCGTTTCGGGATTAGCCATTTCCACCCCCAACTTACTTCCATCATACTTCACCGCACCTCTGAGTTGAGTGCAGTCATAGAACATGTCTTGAGAGTAATCGCATCGCCATGTATTGGTGTTGAGTATAGTCTTCAAACTAATGCAATTAGAGAACATCCAGTTCATATTCGTCACTGCAGCCGTGTTGAAATTAGAGAGATTGAGGGCTGTCAAATGAATGCAACCGGAGAACATTCCGCTCATATTTGTCACCGCAGAGGTATTGAAATTAGAAACATTGAGTTCTTCCAAAAGAGTGCAACGATGGAACATGTCGCTCATATTTGTCACCGCAGCTGTGTTGAAATTAGAGAGATTGAGGGCTGTCAAACCAGAGCACCCGGAGAACATTTTGCTCATATTCGTCACCGCAGCTGTGTTGAAATTAGAGAGGTTGAGGGCTGTCAAACCAGAGCACCCGGAGAACATTTTGCTCATATTCGTCACCGCAGCTGTGTTGAAATTAGAGAGATTGAGGGCAGTCAAACCAGAGCAATCGGAGAACATCCTGCTCATATCTGTCACTGAAGAGGTGTTGAAATTAGAGAGATTGAGCTCTTTCAAACTAGAGCACCCGGAGAACATGTCGCTCATATTCGTCACTGCAGAGGTATTGAAATATTCAAGCCCTTCAATAGTGGTGAGTTCTATTAGCTTATAAAACCATAATTCCGTGGTGGTAGGTCTGAAATCCTTGAACGAAGCATCAAACACTACTTTTGTCACTACCCTGTTAGGATAGGAGTATGTTCCTGTCCAGGCAGGAATATCGCGATTTGTATATTTCTTCTCATCGACACCCCAAATATTACCACTACGACTACGCGGTTTGTCACCATAGTAGAAGGTGAGTGTGTTTCCTTGTTGTACGACATAGGCCTCTTTCTCTCGCGCACTTAGCGGAAGAGAAAACAATGCGCACAACAGGACGATGAGCAGCATACGGAATTGTCGAAGATGCAAAATTGTTTTTGTCATAGGACGAGACTTTTTGACTTCCTTCATCTCCTTCTTCACGCTAAGCGAGAAAATGATAACAAGGAGATACTAAATTGGGAATTAAACTTGTTGTGAAAGATAGAACGCAAATGCGATCATATCATTGACAGGAATGAGTAGGAAAGAATAGTCTGTATCCGGCGTATTCGAATCTACACATCTTGATAATGAGAGTTGCTGCTACAAAATTACTGTTTTTTTGTGATACTCTGACTTTCGCGCTGCGCTTACGGCTGTGCCGCGGTTTGCGCCGCGCGGCGGGCGATGCCTTCGGCCGCCGTGAGCCCCGTGAGCCAAGCCGCCGTGAGGTTGTAACCGCCCGTCACCCCGTCGATGTCGAGCACCTCGCCCGCAAAGAAAAGTCCCGGCACCTGCTTGCTTTCCATCGTCTTGGGCGACACGGACGAGAGACTCACGCCGCCGCACGTCACAAATTCGCCCTGATGGGTGGTGCGCCCCGTGATGGCGTAGGCATCGGCCGTGAGCACTGCGGCCAAGCGGTTGAGTTGCTTGCGGTTGAGTTCGGCACAGCGCCGGTCGGCCGGCACTTCGGCGCGCTCGAGGAGCAACGCCCACAGCCGACTCGGCAAGTCGAAGGCGCGCACGCTGCCCACTGCGCGACCTCCGTGGGCGGCAAACAGCGTGTGGAGCTCGCTCAGCGCGGCGGCGGTGTCGGACGTGCCGCACCAGCCGATGAGCAGCGTGCCGCGATGACCGGCATCGGCCAGCAGGCGTGCACCATAGGCCGAGAGGCGCAGCACACCCGGCCCACTCACGCCCTGGCGTGTGATGAGCAGCGGCCCCTCGGCGCGCACTTTCGTTCCGCTCAGCGCGAGCGTCACTTCGCCCACCGTCACGCCCGAGAGGGCTGCGAGCGCCGGCGCTTCAAGGCGCAGGCCGAAGAGCGAAGGGCAGGGGGGGCGGCAATCTCGTGACCCATGGCGCGCCACGGGGCGAAGGCTTCGGGGCGCGACAAACCGCCGCAGGTCACCGCCACCTGCGCGAAGGGCGTCGCGGAGAGGGCGTCGCCGTGCCGATCGGTGAGCAGCAACGTGCCGTCGGCCTGCCGTTCCACCCCCTGCACGTCACAGCCCGTGCGCAGTTCCACGCCGACGCGCTGCAAGTGCGTGAGCAGGGCGTTGACCACGGTGTCCGACTGCTGCGAAGCGGGGAAAACGCGCCCTTCGGCCTCGACGCGCAGCGGCACGCCGATAGATTCCCACCACTGCATGAGGGTTCCGGCGGGGTGGCGCGCAGCAGGCGGCTCATCAGGCGCGCACCGCGTGGATACACCGCAGCAATGTCGTCGACGTGGGCAAAGGTGTTGGTCACATTGCACCGGCCGCCGCCCGTGCTGCGCACTTTGGCGAGCGGCGTGCCGCTGCGTTCGAAAATCACTACCGGTTCGTGCGGCAAAAGCGTCTTGAGGCGGAGTGCAAGTAGGCAACCGGCTGCGCCGCCGCCGAGGATGGCTGTAGACATGGGGAGAGAAAAGAGGGGAGAGTGGTGAAGAATAAAGAGAAGCGCGGGGAGAGTGGACAAAAAACGGGGACGTTTTGGGGAAAACTTGTGGAGTTTGCCTCAAAACGTCCCCATTTTTTGTCGTCCGACGTGGAGTTTTCGCCGAGCGTTGCCGTCGGCCGACCATTTTTCATCGGCGGCCGCTGCCGTCGCCGGTCGCTGCCGAAGTGGGGGCGGCGGTTTTCGGCGGGGTGGTGAGCCGTTCGAGGCGGCGCAGGGCAGGGCGTTCGCCCACCACCCAAAGCACGTCGCCGGCCAGGATGGTGCGCGAGGCCTCACTCACCTCGAGTGTGCCGGAACGATCCTCAAAACCGATGATCATGCAGTCGTAGACGTCGCGAATGCCGCTGTCGGCCACCGTGGTGCCCACGAGTTCCGAACGCCGCGAGACGGGCAGGCGGCGCAAGCGCAGGCTGTGATCGGCATTGTCGGTGGGGGGCGCGGCGTCGGCCTCGCTTTGCATTTGCGCGGCGAGGGTTTCCAACCCAGTGTCGTCGCCGATCACCTCGAGCACGTCGCCCGGATAGATGTGGGTGCTGCCGTCGGGGATGTTGATGCGCAGATCGCCGCGAAGCACCGCCGCCACGTGTACATTGAAGCGCTGTCTGAAGTTCAGCTCCTGCAGTGTTTGCCCCGCCCAGTGGCTGCAGAGCGGAAGGGTGAGGCGCACGAGGTGCAGATCGTGGGCGGCCAAACGACCGGCGTAGTTGCCCGGCGCGTTGAGGCGCGAAGCCGTTTCGCGTTGCGTGAGGTTTTGGCGGAAACGACGCTCGATGCGGATGCTTTGATACTTGATGCGGCGCGAGCGCATGATGAAACCGAAGGTGAGTGCGGCGGCCAAAAGGTGATAGTACCAAGCGTAGGGCGAAAGGTACTCGAAGATGTAGAACAGCGTGTAGAGGGCCAGCGCGATGCGGAGCGCCATCGTGCCACCGATGAGCATTCGCCCCGCCAAGTGCCTACGCAGGGCTTGAGCGGCGGTCGATCGGTGTTTGCGCGCCACGACGGGGCGGATGAAGAGGGCGACGATCCACAGCGTGATGAGGCCCGTCACCGCATTGCCCGGCCAGTGGGTGAGCAGGTTGCGCAGAGCCGGCAACAAGGCGGAGAAACTCAGCACCACGGTGGCGAAAATGAGCACACCGTAGACGAGGGTCTGGAGCACCACGGCTTGGAGATATTGACCCACGTAGGCCGGCACCCAGCGCGGTGTGGCGGGTTCGGCGGCAGTTGCACTGTTGGCCGCGGCAAGTTCGGTAGCCACGCGGTCGGCGTCGATGCGTTTGAAGTAGTGGCCGAAGCGCTGTGCCACAAAGCGGTAGGCCGGATCGGCAAAGCGGATCATGTAGGGGGTGAGGAAGGTGGTGATGATGCTCACCGCCACCACGATGGGGTAGAGGTGTGGGCTGGTCACGTTGAGCGAGACACCGAGGCCGGCGATGATGAAGGCAAATTCGCCGATCTGTGCCAGCGAGAAGCCGCAGTTCATCGCGCGGCGCAGCGGATGACCGGCCACCACAAACGAAAGGGTGCCGAAAACGGCCTGTCCGCCCAGGACGGCGAGGGTGATGACGAGCACAGCGCCCCAATGCTCCATGAGAATGCCGGGATTGACCATCATGCCCACCGAAACGAAGAAGATGGCGCCGAAAAGGTCCTTGATCGGCGCGGTGAGTTTCTCGATCTTTTCGGCTTCGAGCGTCTCGGCCAAGATGCTACCCATCATGAAGGCGCCGAAAGCCGCCGAGTAGCCGGCGCGATCGGCCAGCACGACGAGCAGAAAGCACAGCCCGAGCGCAACGACCACGAGGGTTTCGTTGTTGATCAAGCCACGCGCACGACGCAGGAAGGCCGGCACCACATAGATGCCCACCACAAACCACAAAACGAGGAAGAAACCGAGAGAAAGAAGGCTCTTGGCCAGTTCGCCGCCCTGAAATTGCTGCGAAACGGCCGTGGCCGAGAGAATGACCATGAGGAGGATGCCGAGAATGTCTTCGAGAATCAGCACCGAAAGCACTTCGCCGGCAAAATTCTTGCTGCGCAGACCGAGGTCGTCGTAGGCTTTGTAGATGATGGTGGTGGAAGACATGGCGAGCATGCCGCCGAGAAACAGACTGTCGGTGCTGCTCCAGTCGAAAAGGCGACCGGTGGCACCGCCTACGCCGATCATGCAGCCCATCACCATGGCCGCTGCCACGACGGGGCGCATGCCCATTTTCAATATCTTCTTGATAGAAAACTCCAAACCGAGCGAAAACATCAAGAAGATGACGCCGATGCTGCTCCACGTCTCGATGGAGCTCTGATCTTCGACCGTGGGCAGGTAGGGCATGTGGGAGCCGGCCAGAAAACCGGCCACGATGTAGCCCAACACGAGGGGCTGTTTGAGACGCTTGAACAACACGGTGACCAAACCGGCCACAATGAGGATGAGAGCCAGGTCGGAAATGAGCGGCGGAAGGCTGTGCATAGGCAAAAAAAGAGGGGCTGTGAATGAGAATGATGCACCGCCGAAGCGGTTTGCTACAAAAATACGATTTTTTGTCCGGCGGTGGGCAGAAGTTGGGCTGTTTTTGCACGCCGAGGGCGTTTTTGTGCCTGATTTCCGCCCTTCTGCAGGCAAAAGCGGTGGTGTTTTTCACAAACCGTTCGCCTGCGACGCGATTCGCCCCCGCAAACGGCTTGCGAGTGAAAAGAAAATTGTATTTTTGCTTCGCACTTGCTGTGCATATCTATCATGTACAAACTCAAACGACTCGACACTTTTATTTTAGGCAAGTTCCTGCAACTCTTTGTGGGGGCTTTCTTCATTTGTCTGTTTGTGTTTGTCATGCAATTCATGTGGCGATATGTCGATGACTTGGTGGGCAAGGGGCTCACGGCCACCGTGCTCGGCAAATTCATGTGGTATGTGAGTGTGAGCTTGGTGCCCACGTCGCTGCCGCTGGCCGTTTTGCTGGCCTCGCTCATCACTTTCGGAAACATGGGCGAGAACCTCGAACTCCTTTCGATGAAGGCGGCCGGCGTTCCCCTCGTGCGCATCATGCGACCCATCTTCCTTTTGGTGCTGCCCCTCACCTTTGTGGTCTACTACTTCCAGAACAACATCGCCACCGACGCGCAGAAATCGCTCCGCAGTCTGCTCGTTTCGATCAAAATATCGCAACCGGCCGTCGAGATCCCCGAAGGGGTGTTCTACGGCATGAAGAATTTCAACCTTTATGTCGAGAAGAAAAACGCCGAAACGGGTATGCTCTACCACACCATTATATATAAGGTGGATCAAGGCTTCGACCGCGCGCAGATTGTGCTCGCCGATTCGGCGCGCATTGAGCTGACGGCCGACAAAATGCACATGCGTCTCACGCTTTGGGACGGCGAGCAGTTTCAAAACCTCAAGTCGGACAACATGACGGTCTTCAAATCGCAGGGCGTGCCCTACGATCGCGAGACATTCAACTACAAACAGCTGATTTTTGACTTCGATTCCAATTTCAATGAGTTGGAAGCCAATCAATTTGCCGATATTCCGCAGGCCAAGGACATGCGGGAGCTGAACCACTACGTCGATTCGGTCAATCACCTCATCGACTCGTCGGCGGTGGCCTATTTCAACGGCATTTCCACCGTGCAGGCCTACGGCGCAAAGCCGCTTTCGCGCAAAGATTCGCTGGCGGCGGTGCGTAACTTCGAGCAGCATCCCGTGAGTTTCGACAAACTGCTCAAAACGTGGAAGGAAGACAAACTGATCCCTGCGCGGCAAATCGCCGTGGCGCGACTGCAAAGTCTTTCGTCGCAATATGATTGGCAAAGTGAGACGGTGGAGGATCAAATATGGTATCTGCGCCGCCACGAAGTGGAATGGCACCAGCGCATCACGCTGTCTTTGGCGTGTTTGCTCTTCTTTTTCATCGGCGCCCCGCTCGGTGCGATCATTCGCAAGGGTGGTTTGGGCTTGCCGACGGTGGTTTCGGTGCTGATCTTCATCTTTATTATGTGGTGAACACGTCGGGCATGAAGATGGCGCGCGACGGCAATATAAATATGGTGTTGGGCATGTGGATTTCGAGCATGATTCTCGCACCGGCCGGCGCCTATCTGACGTTTATGGCCAACCGCGACGCGGTGAGTCTTCAACCGCGATGTGGTGATGGAGCGCTTCCGGAAATTCTTTGCCTTGCGCATCAAACGACACGTCTTCCGCAAAGAGTAATCCTCACATCGCCCGACTGGGACGCCGATCGTCGACTCGCCGTTGCCGTGCGTCGCGACTTAGAAGCCTATCCCGGCAAAAAACGCCTCTGGTTGCCACCGAATTATTTCACGCTTTTCTTCCGACATCGGCCGGACGAAATCGCAAAACGCTTGGCCAACAACGTCGAAGCGCTCGTGGAAGATCTCAACAACAGCACCTCGCCGCAGATTCTTTCGGTGTTGGGCGACATGCCCGTGCTGTATGAGAGTGGAACGCGTTCGCCCTTTGCGCATCGCCGCGTGAATTGGGTGCTGGCTGTCCTCTTTCCCCTCGGACTCGTGGTGTGGCTGCGCGTTTGGCGCTTCCGTTTCCGTTTGGCACGCGATTTGCGGCAACTTCGCAAAGCCCTCAATCGTCTCGATGAGGCTTTTGCCGAAATGTTTCCCGAGACTGAAACAATGAGCGCCGATGCTGAATCGATAAGTGCCGATGCGGAGTCGCAAGACGGTGATACGCAGTCGAAAGGGCACGATGCCCAGTCGAAAGCCCCCAACTTTCAACCGAAATTCCCGACGCCCCAGAGCGCCGAAGACGATAAATAACTGACCTACAAAGACATTTCTCTAAATATATCTCATGTCTGAAATTCAACTCTCCACGATAGAAGAAGCCCTTGAGGACTTCAAAGCCGGAAAATTCGTCATTGTCGTCGATGATGAGGATCGCGAAAACGAAGGCGACCTGATCACGGCCGCCGAACTCATCACGCCGGAGAAAATCAACTTCATGCTCCAACAGGGTCGCGGTGTCCTCTGCGCACCCGTCACCAAGGAGCGTTGCCGCCAGCTCGAGTTGGAGCACCAAGTGCAGAGCAACACGTCGGTTCTCGGCACGCCCTTCACCGTAACGGTCGACTTGCTCGAAGGATGCACCACCGGTGTGTCGGCACACGACCGCGCCGCGACGGTTCGCGCCTTGGCCGATCCGAATGCGCGCCCCGAATGGTTCGGACGCCCCGGACATATCAACCCGCTCTACGCCCAAGACCGCGGTGTCCTCGCCCGTGCCGGACATACTGAGGCCGCTGTCGACTTGGCTCGCTTGTCTGGCTTCCAACCCGTGGCCTGTCTGATCGAAATCCTCAACCCTGACGGCACAATGGCGCGCATGCCGCAATTAAAAGAGTTCGCGGCGCGCGAAGGCCTCAAGATTATCACGATCAAGGACTTGATTGCTTACCGACTCCAGGAGGAATCGCTCGTGGAGCGCGGAGAAGAGGTGCAAATGCCCACCGATCACGGCAATTTCCACTTGATTCCGTTCAGACAAAAGAGCAACGGACTCGAACACGTGGCGCTCTTCAAAGGAACGTGGGAGCCGGGCGAACCTATCCTCGTGCGAGTGCACAGTAGTTGCGTGACCGGCGACATTTTTGGCAGCCGTCGTTGCGATTGTGGCGACCAGCTCCACAAATCCATGGAGTTGATCGAAAAAGAAGGCAAAGGTCTCGTGCTTTACCTCAACCAAGAGGGCCGCGGCATCGGTTTGATGGCAAAAATCGCCGCCTATAAGCTCCAAGAGGAGGGACTTGACACCGTGGACGCCAATGTTCACCTCGGATACGACCCCGACGAGCGCGATTACGGCGTGGGGGCACAGATTTTACGTGCACTCGGTGTGACAAAGATGCGTTTGATCACCAACAACCCCGTGAAGCGCGTCGGATTGGAGGCCTACGGACTCGAAATTGTGGAGAATGTTCCCATGGAAATCACCCCCAATGAGTTCAACCACCGCTACTTGCTCACCAAACAAGAGCGCATGCACCATGCCCTCCACTTGAAAAAGTAAACAGCTCCCTCAAAGTGCCGAACATCTCCTTGGTATCGGTGGAAAACTCTATATATAAGGTGTCTTTCTCTCGAATGTAAAGGAGAACTTGCCCTCAAATAGAGGAACATCTCCTCAAAAAAGGGCCAACCTCTCACAAGAAAGAACTGATCTTCCGCGAGGCACAGTCGAAACTCTTCGATGGGAGGGAGCAAAGGCGGACAGTCGTTCCGCAAGGTCTGAAATATTCACTTAAAACCCTTGATATTATGTACGATCCTCAAAACTACAATTCAAAGTACACCGTATCGCAAAGCGGAACCGGTGTAAGTTTCGTCTCCGTGATGAAGAATGTTTATCTGTGGATGACGTTGGCGTTGGCCATCACGGGACTTACTGCCATGGCAGTGGCCACCCAACCCGAAATCGTCTACACCATTTTCACCAACAAGCTCCTCTTCTGGGGACTCATCGGTGCTGAATTAGGCATCGTGTGGTTCGTTTCTTCGCGCGTCATGAGCCTTTCGGTCACCACGTCCGGCATTCTCTTCGCGATCTACGCCTTGTTGAACGGCGTCTTCTTCTCTTCCATCTTTTTGGTGTTCGAGATCGGTTCGATCGCGCAGACGTTCTTCATCACCGCCGGCGTGTTCGCGTCGATGGGCGCCGTCGGTTTGTTTATCAAGCGCGATTTGTCGATGATTGGCCGCATCTTTTACATGGCCCTTATCGGACTGATCATTGCTACGGTGGTGAATTGGTTCTTTAAGAACGACACCTTGATGTCAATTTGCAACTACGCCGGCGTGGTTATCTTCACCGCTTTGACGGCCTACGACACCCAAAAGATCAAAAACATGTTGGTTGAAGTGGGCGATGCCGACAGCGACACAGGACTCCGCATCTCTTTGCTCGGCAGCCTCACGTTGTACCTGGATTTCATCAACCTTTTCCTCTACCTCCTGCGTATTTTCGGACGCCGTCGTTAATTCTCCGCGCGTTCGCTCCATTTACGGCTCGGAGGGTTCCACCTTCGGAACCCTCCGAGTCTTTTTATACCCCTCACTTCTCCTATTTTTTATCGCATCATGCATCTTTCTGCCCGTCTCAACCGACTTGCCCCTTCTGCCACGCTGGCGATGTCGCAAAAAAGCGCCGAACTCAAAGCACAAGGCGTGGACATCATCAACCTCAGCGTCGGCGAGCCCGACTTCAATACGCCCGATCACATAAAAGTCGCCGCCAAACAAGCCATCGACGACAACTGGTCGCGCTACAGCCCCGTGCCCGGTTATCTCGACCTGCGCGAAGCTATCTGTGCTAAGCTACTTCGCGAAAACCACCTCGAATATACGCCCGCACAGATCGTCGTGGGCAACGGTGCCAAGCAGGCCGTTTGCAACGTCCTCCTCTCCATTGTCGACGAAGGCGACGAGGTGATCATCCCCGCTCCCTACTGGGTGAGCTATCCCGACATGGTGCGTTTGGCCGACGGCACGCCCGTGTTCGTAGAAGCCACGATCGAGCAGAACTTCAAGATCACGCCCGCACAACTCGAGGCCGCCATCACGCCCCGCACGCGCGCCTCTCATTCTTTGCAGCCCCTCCAATCCCACCGGCTCCGTGTATAGCGCCGAAGAGATGGAAGGACTGGCCGAAGTGCTCCGCCGTCACCCCCAAGTCATCGTGATTGCCGATGAAATCTACGAACACATCAACTACGTCGGCCACCACGCTTCGATTGCCACGTGCGAAGGCATGAAAGACCGTGTGGCAGTGATCAATGGTGTGTCGAAAGCCTATGCCATGACGGGATGGCGCATCGGTTTTGTGGCTGCTCCTCTCGAATTGGCCAAGGCCGTTTCGAAATTGCAGGGACAGTACACCTCCGGCCCCGGCTCTATTTCGCAAAAAGCCTCGGTAGCAGCCTTCAATGGACCACAAGAACCCGTCGAAGAAATGCGCAAGGCCTTCGAGCGTCGCAAGCAACTCATCGTAAAGCTCGCTCGTGAAATCCCCGGTTTCGAGGTCAACGATCCCGAAGGCGCCTTCTATCTCTTTCCCAAGTGCTCTTATTACTTCGGAAAGTCCGACGGCGAAAGCACCATCCACACCTCCACCGACTTTGCCCTCTATTTGCTCAAGGCCGCTCACGTGGCTTGTGTAGGCGGTGACTCGTTTGGTAGCCCCGAGTGCTTCCGTATGAGCTATGCCACCAGCGATGAGAACATCGTTGAGGCCATGCGTCGTATCAAAGCGGCGTGCGAACGCCTGAAATAAGCGTTTCTCCTCCCGCTTCTCTCTCTTTTTAGCGAGCGGTAGGCAACTTTCGCCGCCGTCCTCCCTACTTTTGCCCCGTTGCCGTCTTGGCAGCGGGGCTTTTTGTGCTTTGTGGTGAGCGTCTTCCTCGCGATTGTGGGAAAGTATCCCTCGTTGGTGCGGCTTCACATGGTCTTGTGCGGTGCCTTCTACTGCTTTGCATGGTGTAGGGGTTGAAATAGACCGAATTATAGCCCTCATTTCTCTGTCTTTTGTTCTTTGTCCTCGAAATGAAGAGAAGGTTTATGTTTACTTGAGTCGCCGCTTTCCTCCGCTGTGGTGCTCGAAATCTAAACTCCCTTGGATTTTTCACAAGCGCTGTTTTGTTATTCTATTGATAACGAGGTGTTATTCTACTAATGCTATATTAAAATGTAGATAATCAATTATAGTATTCAGATATCCATAATGTTATTGAGAACAGTACAAGTAATAAAATGAAAGTAGTAGATAAATCATTTGTAATTAGTAGCTTCTGTAATTTCTATAGAGTGTAATATACAGTATAACTCAATTATTCTATTGATAATGAGTGTATTTATAATATTCTTCTCTATTTCTATTGAAATATTGGTGTGTTGTATCTTAAAGAAGAGGGAAATAGATAATAAGTAGTGGGGGTGCTTTTGAAAGTCCACTTGTTTTTGCGAAAAGCCGTGGAGTTTCGTGCAAAAGTTGTCGGGTTTTATTTTGAACAAGTGGGATTATGTATAATAGTCTGCGCGTTTGATTTTCAGTGTTTCGGCTTTTTGCAGCGCAAGGAGAACTTCAATAAAGAAGAAAAGGGGTTGCGCCCAGAAAGTGGATTGAAGTTCAGTCGGTTGAGGGATATAAAGTGGAGCAGCGCATGATGTCGGCCGTTGCGAGGCACAAAGTGGCGCGAAGACCGCCCGAGGAGGGAGAAAGGCGAGGGAAATCGAGAGCTGAATAAGGCCGGAAAGCAAGAAAAAGCGTAGCGGAACGTAAAAACGTAAAAGCCGAAGGCGCGTAGATGTAATAAAATAATTACTTTTGCACTCAAATTGAAAGCAAGTTGCGAGTTGCTCTCTCTGTTTTGTGTCGATTGTCTATTGTTGTTCGGCCGAGGGCGATTCGCAGTGCGCGCTATTCCCAACTTCCCCATGAGCTATCTCATTCCCATTAGCAACTATCGTCCTTTGCTCGACATGAACGCCACCGAGCAGGGCATTAAAGTCATCAAAGAGTTCTTTGCCGACAATCTTTCGACGGCACTTCGTCTTCGTCGCGTCACCGCTCCGCTGTTTGTGCTGCGCGGTTTGGGCATCAACGACGACCTGAGCGGCAAGGAACGCGCCGTGAATTTTCCCATCAAAGACCTCGGCGACGCCCGTGCCGAGGTGGTGCATTCGTTGGCCAAGTGGAAGCGCCTCACCCTCGCCGAATATGACGTGCAACCCGGCTACGGCATCTACACCGACATGAACGCCATCCGCGCCGACGAGGAGTTGGGCAACATCCACTCGCTCTATGTCGATCAATGGGACTGGGAACGCGTGATTCGCCCCGAAGATCGCACGGTGGAATTCCTGCAAGAAGTGGTTCGTTCGATCTATGCCGCGATGCAGCGCACCGAGTATTTGGTGTGCGAGCGTTTCCCGCAACTCCAACCGCAGTTGCCGGCCGAAATCACCTTCATTCATGCCGAAGCGCTGCGCCAACTTTATCCCACGCTCACGCCCAAAGAGCGTGAAGACGCCATCGTGCGCGAGAAGGGCGCGGTGTTCATCATCGGCATCGGCGGTGCGCTCGGCGACGGCGAGCCCCACGACCTGCGTGCCCCCGACTATGACGACTATTCCACGGTATCCTCCCTCGGTCTGCCCGGTTTGAACGGCGACCTGCTCGTGTGGAACAATGTGCTCGGCCGCGCTTTCGAACTCTCGTCGATGGGTATCCGTGTCGATTGCGAAGCGCTGGAACGTCAGTTGCGCGAGAGCGGCAAGGAAGAGCGCCGCAGCCTCTATTTCCACAAGCGTCTGCTCGAAGGATCGTTGCCCCTGAGTGTCGGCGGCGGTATCGGTCAGAGCCGTCTGTGCATGTATTATCTGCAAAAAGCGCACATTGGCGAGATTCAAGCCTCGATTTGGCCGGAAGACATGCGCCGCGAGTGCGCCGAAATGGGCATTGCGCTGATTTAAGGCGTGGATAAATTGCCGCTTCGCAAGAGAATAAAAAAATGCACCGCGATTCCGTGTGAGTCGCGGTGCCTTGTTTTATGAAAATGGAGGTTCGTCGGGTGAAATCGCCGGACGGAGGCTTCCGGGAAGGCCAAAAAACGAGCGGCCATGTGTGGAGAATAGGCCGAAAAAAACTTCGGTTGTTCGCCGTGCGTGCGCCGGTGCGGTCACTTTGTTTGCAGAAGTTATAAGAAATGAGTAATTTTGCAACTTCATTTTCCTTACTTGCGTACGATTCGTACGTGAAAAAAACTCGAATACATGCAAGCGTTTCGTTTTCGTCCGCGCCTCTTGCGCGATCTTCGCTCCTATCGTCGTTCCGACCTTTCGGCCGATCTGCTCGCCGGTATGGTGGTGGGCATCGTTGCCCTCCCGTTGGCGATTGCTTTTGCCATCGCCGCCTCGCCGGGTGGCGATGTGCAGCACACGATCGGCCCGGGTGTCGGCATCCTCACGGCCATTGTGGCCGGCATTGTGATCTCGGCATTGGGCGGCAGTCGCGTGCAAATCGGCGGCCCGACGGGGGCTTTCATCGTCATCATCTACGGGGTGGTGGAGCATTTCGGCCTTTCGGGGCTGTTGGTGGCCACGATGATGGCCGGCCTCTTCCTGGTTTTGCTCGGGGTGTTCCGCTTGGGGAGCGTGATCAAGTTCATTCCCTATCCCATTGTGGTCGGTTTCACCTCCGGTATTGCGCTCACGATTTTCACCACGCAGGTCAAAGATTTCCTCGGTCTGCACATTGAAGGCGCGGTGCCGGCCGGTTTTGTCGACAAGTGGGTGTGCTACGCCCGTCATCTCACGACCGTGAGTTGGGACGCCCTCGCGGTGGCCCTCTCGACGGTGGGAATCATCGTCGGCACGCAGCGCATTTCGAAGCGCCTGCCCGGTTCGCTGGTGGCCATTGTGGTGACCACGGCCGTTGTGGCGCTGACCAACGGACAGGGTTGGACGCAAATTCCCACCATCGGCGATCGTTTCGGCGCCATTACCGCTTCGCTGCCGCCCGTCACGGCCTGGCAACTCGATTGGCACGGCCTGTTCACTGCGCCCGATGGGAGTTTCACCTTCTCGACTCTCAGCAGGCTGCTGCCCACTGCGCTGGTCATCGCGGTACTCGGCGCCATTGAGAGTTTGCTCTCCGCCACTGTGGCCGACGGGGTGACGGGCGATCGGCACGATTCGAACCAAGAACTGGTGGGGCAGGGCATAGCCAATATCGTGGCTCCGCTGTTTGGCGGCATCCCCGCCACGGGTGCCATCGCGCGTACGATGACCAACATCAACAACGGGGCGCGTACCTGCGTGGCCGGTTTGGTACATGCGGCGGTGCTGCTCGTGATCTTCCTCGTGGCTATGCCCTTGGCGGCCTATATCCCCATGGCCTGCCTGGCCGGTGTACTCGTGGTGGTGAGTTACAACATGAGTCAGTGGCGCACCTTCGCCGCTTTGCTCCACCACCCGAAGAGCGACGTGACGGTGTTGCTTATCACGTTTGTGCTGACGGTGGTGTTCGACCTCACCGTAGCCATCGAGGTGGGCTCGTCATGGCCTGCCTGCTCTTCATGCGCCGCATGGCCGAAACCACCCACCTCTCTGTGCTGACGGGCGAACTCGATCCGAATGACGATCCCGAACTCGATCTCGAACTGCACGAGGAGTCACTGACCATTCCCGAGGGGGTGGAAGTGTATGAGATCAACGGCCCCTTCTTCTTCGGTATTGCCAATAGTTTTGAGCAGATGACGGCCGAAATGCAGGATCATCCGGCGATTCGGGTCATCCGCATGCGCAAGGTGCCGTTTATCGATTCGACCGGTGTGCACAATCTTGAAACCCTCTGTCGCATGAGCCGCCGCGACGGCACGCGCATCATCCTTTCGGGCGTGCGTCCGGAAGTGCGCGAGGTGTTGTCGCGCACGGGCTTCCCGGAACTGATCGGCGAAGGGAATATTTGTTCGCACATCAGCATCGCGCTGCGCCGTGCCGAGCAGATGGTCGAAGCTCATCGGGGTGCCACGGAATAGGACCTCCGTCTTTTCGATTCCCGCAGTGCCTTGCACACGTGATCGTGGGACGTATATATAATAAGGAGTGCCGCCGAACGATGCGCAAAACGTCGTTCAAGACGAATTATGCCCCTTGCTTTGCGACGCCGACTCCGCAGTTGGCGTGCAAAAGCCGCCCATTTTCACAAATAAACACTCGCGCGCAATGTATTATTGCCGAGTTTGTCGTACTTTTGCTCATCCAGGGTGGTATAAATGCTCGCGCCGCACAGAACGCGACCGCCCTTCACATTGAAAGAACTGATTATTATGCTGATTCACCGTCTGAGAACTGCAGCTTGCCTCATGACGCTCTTCATTTTGCTGAGTTTCACCTCCGACCCCGCGACTTCCGCGGCGCCGCGAGGCGGTAGTCAGCGCTTTGTCCTCGTCATCGACGCGGGACACGGGGGGAAGGACAACGGTGCTTCGGGCAAGATCTCGAAAGAGAAGAATATCAACCTCAACATTGCTTTGGCTTTCGGCCGAATGGTGGAAGCCAACTGCCCGGACGTGAAGGTGGTGTACACTCGCAAGACCGATGTGTTCGTCACCCTCCAAGGGCGCGCGGACATTGCCAACCGCCACAAAGCCAACCTCTTCATTTCGATCCACACCAACTCGATGCCGCCCGGAGTGACCGCCCCTTCCGGCACAGAAACCTACACGGTGGGTATGCACTCGGGAACAGAAAACCTGGCTGTGGCGAAACGTGAGAATAGCGTCATCACGCAGGAAGCCAACTACCGAGCAGTCTACAAAAACTTTGATCCCAACAAATCGGAGAGCTACATTATCTTCGAATTTATGCAGGATCGCAATATGAAGCAGAGCGTCGAACTGGCGCGGCACATCCAAACGGCTTACGGCAACCAAGGGCGTAAGAACAAAGGAGTGCACCAAGCCGGTTTTCTCGTGCTCCGCGCTACGGGCATGCCCTCTGTGCTGACGGAAGTGGGTTTCATCTCGAATCCCGAAGAGGAACGTTTCCTGAACTCCAAAGAGGGCATTCAGAAATTGGCGCGCGCGTTGTATAAAGGTTTCTGCGGCTACCGCAATCGCCACTATGCCGATGCCGGCCCCGTATTGCAAGACGCCGTCCCCGCCGGCAGTGAGCGCGCTCTTGCCGCAGCAGAGGACGCAACGAGTGCGCGCGAAGCCGATAGGGCGCTCACTGCCGATGCTATGAGCGCTCCGGCGCCTGCGGTAGTGGGCGTAGTGCCCGTTGCCACGCGCGCTTTCCGCGGTGGAAAGCGGCCGGTGATGAACCCCGCCGCACCCCAACGTGCGGTGGCGGCCGTGGTGCCTGCGCCCCCTCCGACGAAAGTCGTTGAAAAACGCCAAGCCCTGACGGTGGAGCAAACGGCTTTGGCCAATGTTCCCCTTCGCCGCCCCCGACTCCTGCTCGTCCGATCGTGACGAGCGAAGATCGTACCATTCCTTTGCTGGCCGACGCTGTACTTCCCGACGCCGGTGCGAAACATGCTGTCCCTTCTGCCCCGAGCGGCCGCTTTGAACGCGGAACCGACGCGGGGCTTCGTCGCGTCGATACGGTGGCTTTGCAAGTCACTGCCGCGCGAGGAACGGAAATTACTGTTGTTCAGCGTGATGGTGCGCCGACGCAGCCCAAAACGGTGGAGAAACCGCTGACCATTGTGGTGATTCCCTCGGCCGTGGAGCAGCGTGTGGCGGCCGAAGCCTTGTTGGCGACGAACACACCCCCGCGCCAAGCCGTGAATGCCGTCGACGAATTGCCGGCCTCATTGCCCCACACCGAACAGGTGCATTCAGCGTCGAAGCCCCACACGGTGCCGAAGCATGTGCCCGACACCTACACTGCTCCGCTGAAAGGGGCGAAAAAAACAACGGTGGAGCGCCCTCTTCCTGCCGCGCAACCGGTGACGCCCGCGAAGACCAAGGCGCCCGAAGCCAAGAAAACGACCGAAAAGGGCGATCGCGAGAAAAAAGCGGAGCCCAAAGAGGCGAAAAACGAGAAAAAGGACGCCAAAGCCGTAGCGCCCGCCGCGAAACCGACGCAGAAAGAGGCGGCTACACCAGCGAAATCGGCTAAACCGGAGGAGAAGAACGCCCAAAACGCCAAGGGCGGCAAGAAGGAAACGGGTGCCGCGCCGCGCATCACCTTCAAGGTGCAAATTTTGACCTCCGACAAAAAGTTGGCCGCCGGCGATGCGCGCCTGAAAGGCCTTGCCCCGGTGAGCTTCTACCACATCGGACCGCTGTATCGCTACACTTACGGCAGTTCGCACGACTATGCCGAAATCAAAAAGACGCTCAAAAAGGTGAATGCGCTCTTCCCCAACGCCTTTATCGTGGCCTTTGAAGGAGATCAGCGCGTCGAAGATTTGCAAGCGGCCATTCGAAAGTCGCAAACTCAATAAATGGGGAGCGACGGTGCGCTTTTTGCCGCCGAAGTTTTCATCCCCTTTTCTAAACAGCCTACACACTAACGCATAACTATTTCTCCTTATGAAAATCTCCAACGAGATTAAAATTGCGCTTACTGCGATTGCAGCCGGTGTACTCCTCTTCTTGGGTATCAACTTCTTTGAAGGGCATCAATGTGTTCAAGTCGAGCAATTCGTACTATGTTCGTTTCAAGGACGCCAAGGGCTTGACGGTTTCGAGCAAGGTGTTTGCCAACGGCTATCCCGTGGGCACGGTGCGCGACATTGTCTACAACTACGACAACAACAGTGGCGTGGTGGTGCGCATTGAGTTGAACGAGAACATGGGTGTGCCCCGTGGCACGCGCAGTGAACTGGTCGAAGCGCTGATGGGCGGGGTGACGATGAATCTCCTGCTCGGTTCGAATCCGGTGGACAACTTGGCCCCCTTCGATACGATTCCCGGTGCGGCAGCCACCACCTTGATGGGCGACGCCGGTCAGATGTTGCCCGATGTGCAGCGCATGTTGCCCAAACTTGACAGCATTCTCACGAATCTCAACCGCCTCTCGGGCGATCCCGCGCTGCAGCAGACGCTGACCAACGCGGCGGCCATCAGCGAGAACCTGAAAACGACAACGGCTCAGCTCGATCGTCTGATGGCACGCGACGTTCCGCAGTTGATGGCCTCTTTGCATCGCACGGGAGCGAATGCCGAAAAGTTTTCGGGCAATCTGGCGAAGGTGGATGTGCAGCAAACGATGGATCGCGTGAACACCACGCTGGCCAACGCGCAGCAACTCTCCGGACAACTCAATACGATGGTGGGCGACCTGAACCAAAAACTCAATTCGCGCGACAACAACCTCGGCGCTTTCCTTTCGGATCGCGTGCTCTACGATCGTTTGAACCGTACGGCCACGAGTGCCGATTCGCTCCTCATCGATCTCAAAGCACATCCAAAGCGCTATGTGCATTTCTCCATCTTCGGTCGAAAAAGCAACTGATTTTCGAAACAGCGACAGCATCAATAATAGGATGTTGTCGCTGTTTTGCTTTTAGTGAGGGAATATACGCCCGCGTTCTGGGGTGAACGCAGCGGGAGGACGTGGGGACTTTCCGTGTAAGTCGTGCAGTATGTTGTTTTGTTTTTCGAAGGAGGGAAGGGGGATGTGCTGCGTTTGAGGGATTATGATGTTAAATCTTTGGCGGTGTTTGGATTGTGTGTTGAAAAGAAATATCTTTGCAGCGTATAAAATAGAGTGAAAAGAATTTATGTTATCTGTATCTTGTGCTTTGACTCTCCGTTGGATTGATGCAGATGTTTGCTTGTGATTTTGGAGTAATCCCTTGGGTTGGAGTGCTTCTAAACCAAGTGACTTTCCTAATAAGCGCATGAACTTTTCGTATGATGTAAGCATCTGGAGATTCTCTCCGAAAAAATAAGCATTCCTGATGAAACAAATTATTTATTTCCTTTTTCTGTGTTTTGCGCTCTCCCTGATTGCGTGCGATGACCGAATAGATGATTCGCGTAAATCGGATTTTCATGGAGACACCCTGATGTCCATTGCGTGGAATTATCCCCTAATTATGGAGTCGCACTACGGAACAATGTATACCAATGAAGGTAACACGCGTCGTGTTCCTGTGATTCCCCGTTCGTGGAGTGGAATGTGGAGTGGGCTTTATGTCATCGACTCCGAGGACCCCAGAAGGTACGGTGTGAAAGCCGATACGAGTCTTCTGCTGAATGTGATCGTGCGCGGTGATACCGTGGATCGACGTAAAAAAAGAGTACGACGAATACGATAGGATAAGCCGATTGCGCACGGGGGAAGTGCAGGTCGGGAGAACCCCTGTGCTTTGTGGAGTGGATCGACTCGAAGCTGTGGGTACGGATGCGAAGACCGGTGAAAAAGAAATTATGGGGGAAAGTATGCGCCTTCGATTACGTAGCTTTTTGTACAAATATGAAGATGATGTGCCCAAAGGCGAAATACAATGGGTTGCTTGTGAGCCGTCTAAAGTAATTTCGAGATATAATCTCACAGAGGTTGGTCGATCGATCCGCGTAGGGAGGCTCGCGAACTGGAGCCGCGGATAAAAATATATGTTCCCTTTAGGGTTTGTCGCAAGTATAATCACATGCGTGTGAGTCTATTGCTGGTTAATCGCCAGAAGTTGCATTTCGAAATTGCCATGCCCGATCCCAGTACATTGACCCCGGAAGGTTTCAAAGTGTACAGACGTGAATATATGGACGATGAGAATCTCATATTGTAGGTTCTTAGTGAATGATAGCGAGGACAGACGTCGTCCGTGAGCTGTTCGGCGTGTAAAAGAGTTTTAGGGACGGAGCAGTGTCGCTCCGCACGGTTCTGATGTGACTCTGCACCGTGTGATTTGAATGGTGTGCGCGTGCCGCAAAAAAAAACTCAGCGAAAAAAACGCCGATTTATTTGGTCGTTCCAAAGGGAGTGTGTAATTTTGCATCGTCTTCGAGAGGGCATCTCGATGATACCTGTTTGGGGTATGGTGTAATTGGCAACACTACAGATTCTGGTCCTGTCTTTCCTGGTTCGAGTCCGGGTACCCCAACCACTTGACGCGACGATTCCTGCGAATCGTCGCGTTTTTTGTTTTTATCGTGCGACAAAGAGCAGAAACGTGTGCAATATCCTCATTTTAAGGTATTGTGTAGCTGTCGCAAAGCCCGTAATTTTGCAGCAAGATTTTATCTATCACACTTATGAAATTCAAATCAATTCTCACGGCAAGTGTCTTCGCCCTCGCGATGATGGGCACGCTTCCCGTATTGACCGGCTGTGAAGACAGCGAAAAAGAAGAACAACTGACCACTGTGGAGGCTTCCGGCCGTTTCGCCACGAAACTCTTGATGGACATCGGCAACGGCAAGTTGCTCCACCAAGAGATCCCCTCGACGGTGGTGACGATTTCTCCCGAAACCGCCACGACGGTGAAACTGCAGTTCAGTGCATTCAGCGTGGATGTGCAGCAGGATAAAGCGCCGTTGCACGGAGCGGATGTGCAATCGTTCACGGTGCCCGGCGTGCAACTCAAGAAAGAGGCTGATGGCAGCTTCACGTTGAGCGGTAGCCCGCAGTTCACCACACTGATGCGCCTCGGCATGGGCAACGCGCCCCGCCAGTCTGTGCAGTTCAAGGAATACAAGGCAACGGAAAGCAGCCTGCAGGGTACGTTGAAAAACGGTGTACTCCACCTCAACCTGACCTTCAAGCCCGGCTCTATGCCCATGCCCTTGTCGCTCACTTACGACGGAAGCCGCCAATGATAGGCGTTCGCCATTTACTCTCTTTCCTTTGCTGGCCGATGCTCCTTTTGGGAGTGTCGGCTTGCGAGGGTATCTTGGGTTCGCTCTATGACAATCCGCCCGCCGAAGACCGAGTGCGCGAAGGGTTCAGCGTCAGGGATGCCGAACAGCACATCCAGCGGTTGTATGTCGATGTGGTGAGCTACAAAGATTGGGTATATGTCGATTTGCATCGGCGCACCACGGCGCGCACCGCCGCGCCCTCGGCCCTCACGGGAGCGTGGGATGGCCGTTCGGGGGTGAGTTATCACCAAGTGGAACTGCCCTCGACATTTTATTTCAGCGAACTGTTGAAAACCGATTCGCTGGTCGCGCCCGCCGAGTGGGACTTGGTGTTGCATCATTACGATGTCGGCACGAATGGCGGCGGGGCTTTTTGAAACCCACTTCACCCGCCTCGAAGATCTTCCCCGCGAAGGGGAGGCGCGGGTCGCCTTGCTCCGTTCGACCTTTGCGGCCGATACGTGGAGCGACCACCGATGCTACGAAGATCTGACGGGCATCTACAATTATTATATAGGTTATCGGAACGCGCGCACGAACGAAGTGCTGAGCCGGTGGATGGACATGAACGTGAGCAATCCCCTCCGACCTACACCACCAGCGGACGCGTCTATTTGCTCCGCTTGGCCGACGGCACGCATGCCGCTTTGCATTTCAAAGACTATATGAATGCCGCGGGCGCCAAAGGTTTCGTGACGCTCGACTACATTTATCCTTATTAAACCCTCTTCGTTTTCTCCAAAGTTCCTGCTCGGAAATGCCTGCTTTTCGTCTGCTGTTTCTCTCCCTCCTGCTTTGTTGCTTCGGTGCCCCACGGTCGGCCGAAGCACAACGATTGCGCCCTCAGGGTGGACTTGCAGATTCGACTTTGACCACGGCGGTGGTGACGGGCACGCGCACGCCGCGTCGCATTGCTGAGAGTCCCGTGCAGACGCGCGTGATCACGGCCGAAGACATCCGCCGCGCCGATGCGAACAACGTGCAAGACGTGCTCACCCACGAGTTGCCGGGATTGGAATTTACCCAGGCCATGAGTGGTAATGTGAATTTGAACTTCGGCGGTTTTGCCGGACAGGGCGTACTCGTGCTGGTCAACGGCGAGCGCTTGGCCGGGCGAAACGATGGACAACGTCGATTTCGAGCGCCTGAACCTCTCCGACGTGGAGCGCATCGAGATTGTGCGCGGCGCGGCTTCGGCACTCTACGGCAGCAATGCCGCCGGCGGGGTGATCAATATCATCACGCGCCAGCAAATCCACCGTCCTTACGAACTGCGTTGGGAGATGCGCAACGGCCGTCACGACGAGTCGCGACAAAACCTCTTTTTCGCCACGGGACAAGGGCGCATCACGCAGTTGCTCACGCTCAGTCGCACGGCAACCGACGAATATCGTTTGCAAAATCCCGGCGATGTGAGCCGCCACACCAAATATTCGCTCAATCGCGTGCCCGGCGGCCGCACCTTTCAAGCGCGTGAACGCTTCGTGGTGCGCCCCGACGACCACTGGACGCTGAGCGGGAATGTGGGATACTACTTCCGTCAGCGCGATTTCGACCCCGGCGAGCGGAATCGTTACCGCGATTTCGCCGGTGGGGTGAAAGCCGATTGGAATGGCCACAACGGTCGGCGCGCAGAGGTGGGGTATCGCTTCGACCAATACGACAAAAGCGACTATTATGTCGCCACTGGACTCGATGTGCGCGACTACAGCAACGTGCAGCACACCGTTCGCGCCCTCTATTCCACGGCGCCGCTGCCTTTGTGGGCAGAGGGGCACACGCTCGAATTGACCGGCGGAGGCGATTTGGCGCGCGACTATTTGCTCACCTACCAATTTCGCGGCGATGCCCACCGACAGTTCACGGCCGACGGCTATGTGCAAGCGGATTTTCATCTCGGTGCACAGTGGGAAGCGGTGGCGACGGCGCGCTATGACTATTTCAGCGTCGGACACCACGGTCGCCCCACCACCAAACTCACGGCGCGCTATCGCAACGGCGCATGGACGCTGCGTGCCAGCTACGGGCAGGGATTCCGCGCCCCGACCTTGAAGGAGAAATATATGAATTTCTTCCTCAACGACATCTTTATCATTCGCGGCCACGAGGAGTTGCGCCCCGAAGTGAGCCACAACTGGCACGTTTCGACCGATTGGTCAAAAGGCGGCACGGAGGTGTCGAGCAGTGTGAGCTACAATCGCGTGCTCGACCGCATCACTACGGCCGAACCCACCACCGAGCGCGACGGATTGTCGGGATTGCCTTTTGTCGACTACATCAATGTGCCGCGTCTTACGGTGTGGAACGCACAACTCTGTGTGAACCATCGTCGCCGCCTCGGCAGCGGTACGCTGAGCGGCACCTTCCAATATGCCTTCACCCACGAGCAAGCGCCGACTGTCGGCACCCTCACGCCCTACATGCCGGCGCGCCCGCACAGTGCCACGGCACGACTGGCCTACGATCGACGTTTTTCGCCCCAATATGCCGTGGGCGTGCAGTTGAGCGGCCGCTTTTTGTCGGCCCTCTCGGGGCGCGAATACAACAGTGCGACCGGCGCTTCGCGCACACTCCACTATCCGGCTTATGCTCTCCTCCGCTTGGCTCTCACCCAACAGATGGGAACGGCCGTGCGCCTCAATCTCACCGCCGACAACCTCCTCAATTACCGCCCACACATCTATTATTATAATGCCCCTCTCACCGATGGACTCAATCTTTCGGTAGGGATGACCTTAGATCTCGACCGCCTATTTTGAAGGCAGTCGCCGATCGCGCATTTCCTTTCTTTTCTCTGCTTACCGACAGCCGTTTCGCCTTCTTTTCTGTTTCAAGGCGAAACGGTTTTCGCGCATCTTGCTCTAAAAAACCACGGAGAATCGGTCATCTGTCCGAAAAATGTTGTAATTCGCTGCGAAGCCTGTCTATTTACGTGGCGTATCTTCTTACTGAAAATTCTTATTTTTGCGCCCTCACTGACTCGACAATGGATAACGAATTGCTTGCACAGCGCTACGAACGCATCCGTCACAAAGTGATCCGCCAAGCGAATCAACTTTTCAGAGCCCAAGGCATTCGTGATGTGACGATGGACGACATCTCGAAATGCCTTCGCATCTCGAAACGCACCCTCTATCAGCTGTTTAACGGCAAAGAGGGATTGGTGTTGGCCTGTGTGAAACAGGATGTTGCCAACGACGGCGCACGGCGAGCCGAGATCGAACGACATACCGACGACGCTTTGGAAATCCTTTTCCGCGTCGCGGAGTTCAAACTCAACGATTTGCAAGGTATCAATCCGAATTATCCGCGCGAACTGCGCACCTTCCCCTCGGTGGTCGCCTTCCAAAAGGAGATGCGCAAAGAGTTTCTCAACAGCCTGCGCACCTTTCTGCAAATTGGTTGCGCACAAGGCACGATTCGTCCCGACTTGCATCTCGAACAAGCCACCAATGGGTTGATTTTCATCGTCGACGGCGCCGCGCTCTACGATGCCTTCTCCGATTACACCATCCACGATTTCATTTTCAACGTCCTCCTCGTCTTCATTCGCGGATGCGCCACTGAAAAGGGGATTGCCCGCATCGACGAATTTATCAAACGTCACCGTACGCAGCCGTTGCCCGGTGCACTGCTCGAAGAAACATCCTAATACCCGAATATGAATCATTTCTCTCTCCGTCAAGTTGTCGTCCTGCTCAGCCTGCTGTTGTCGCCGGTCGTCAACTTTCGTCTTTTTGCGCAGCATGCCCTGCCGACCGAAGACAAAGTTTATCGCATCGCGTGGCACAACAACCGCGGTCTCTTCATTACCGAGAACGATGAAGGCGGCCTGATCGTCACCGAACGCAACAATGCGAGCAAACAGTTCTGGACGCTGATCCCAGTAGAGGGAAAAGCCGATGTTTACTACGTGCGCAACACGGCCACGAAGCACTATATCGCCTCGTGCAACCTCACGCCCAGCAGCGCTTCGCGCATTCGCACCACCACCACGCCCACTCCTTATTATATAGCGCACAATCCCCAGGCCAAGGCCGCAGGTGCTTGGTATTTCTCTTCGACTGATTGTGACAACTATAACCAGCCGGCCAACAGTCCGCGCGGTTTGAACAAAGACGGTGCCTCGTCGAACGTCATCACATGGCACGCCGGCAACGCCAATGTCGGGTCTTATTGGTGGCTCGAGGCCACCGACGATCGCTATGAACTGCGTCCCTTCACCACCGGCAACCAAGCGCTCTATGCCTTGGTCAACGTCGATAACAAAATGCTCAAGCAACAGCCCGACGGCACTTTGTCGTGGAGCGAAGGTACGAAAGTCGATGCCGATGCGTGGTATTTTGAGCGCACCCCCGAAGGCCGCTACCGCATTGTGCACGCTGCCGACGGCAAAGCCCTCAATAACGGCGCCACTTATAGCGTGAGCGAAGCCCCGAACGGTGCCTATCATTTCGATGCCCCCGAAGGTCATCTCACGCTTGACGGCCACAACGCCTTCCGCTTCCGCGCCCTGCGTTCGGCTCTCGCCCGCCGTTTGCAAATCTACGACCTCCCTTGCGTGGCCGCAGACGCCACGCGCCTGCTCAGTCTCCAACTCACCGGTGAAAAAGGCTTGCAACCGCTCACCTTTGCCGATCCTGCCGGCAAAACGCAAGGCTACACCCTCTTCACGCGCAGCCGAGCCGGACTCAATCGAGGAGAGAGTGCCACGTTGCAAGTGAAACTCAATCGCGCACCCGGTGCCGGAGCCGCCGCCTTCGTCTATTTCGATTGGAACCACGATGGCATTTTCGAAACCTCCGTTCCGCTCACGGTAGGCACCTCGATGCAAACCACCATCACCGTACCCACCGACGCCGTTCTCGGCAGCAGTCGCATGCGTCTGCGCGTCACCCTCAACGGACTCACCGATGCCGACGACGAAACCGCCGGTTTGGTCTTCGATGGAGTCGTGAATGTGGTCGAGCCCACCGGCGTAGTGACCGTCAACAAGGCACAACCCACCGCCACCACCTTCGACCTCACCGGTCGTCGCGTCGAAACTCCTGCCGCCACCGGCCTCTACATTCGCAATGGTGTACCCACGCTCCTTCAACGTCCCTAAGCATCTACTTCCACGTATCATGAAGAAAACATATACCCTCATCGGACTCAGCGCCCTCGCCGCCTTCTCCGCCCACGCCCAGCAGCGACCCAACATCATCTATATCATGTGTGACGATATGGGCTACGGCGATCTCGGTTGCTACGGGCAGCAGTATATCTCCACCCCCCACATCGACCGCATGGCCGCCGAAGGCATGCGCTTCACCCAAGCCTATGCCGGTAGCCCCGTGTCGGCTCCCTCCCGCGCAACCCTCATGACCGGACAGCACAGCGGCCACACCCATGTGCGCGGCAACAAAGAGTATTGGCGCGACAAGACCGTCCAGAATCTCTATGGGCAGAACGCCGACTTCGAAGAAGGATGGGCCGGACAGGAACCCTATGACGTGAATCACAAGATTCTCCCCGAAATCCTCAAAGCCAACGGCTACACCACCGGTATGTTCGGTAAGTGGGCGGGCGGTTACGAGTCTTCTGCTTCCACCCCTGACAAGCGAGGCGTCGACGAGTATTTCGGCTACATTTGTCAGTTCGAAGCGCACTCCTACTATCCCAACTTCCTCAACGCCTTCAGCCGTTCGGCCGGCGATACCAAGACGCACCGCGTTGTCCTCGAGGAAACATCAAGTACGGCATGCCCACCGCCGCCGACTACACCAAGCGCCCGCAATACTCCGCTGATCTCATCCACAATAAAGCCATGGAGTGGCTCGACAAGCAGAGCAACGCGCAACCCTTCCTCGGCATCTTCACCTACACGCTCCCGCACGCCGAACTCGCGCAGCCCGAAGACAGCCTCCTCCTCGCCTATAAGAATCATTTCTGCCAAGAACACAAGTTCGCCGGCCAATTCGGCAACCGTTATCACGGCACCGAAATCGCCCACGCGCAGTTTGCGGCCATGATCACCCGTTTGGATGCCTATGTCGGTCAGATCCTTGCCAAACTCAAGGAGAAAGGTCTCGACGAAAACACCATCGTGATCTTCACCTCCGACAACGGCCCTCACGAAGAGGGTGGGGCAGACCCCACGTTCTTCAACCGCGATGGACTCCTCAAAGGTCTGAAACGCTCCACCCACGAAGGCGGCATTCGTGTCCCCTTCATCGTGCGCTGGCCCGGTAAAGTCAAGTCAGGCGAAGTTTCCGATCACCAATTTGCCTTCTACGACATGCTGCCCACCTTCTGCGACGTGGCCGGCATTCGCGACTTCCCCAAGGCCTATCAGCACAACGAGCGCGACCTCTACGACGGCATCTCCATCTATCCCACCCTCACCGGCAACACCGAAGCCCAACAGTGTCACGATGCCCTCTACTGGGAATTCCACGAGACCGATATGCTCGGCGTGCGCATGGGCGATTGGAAGTTGGTCGTTGAGCGCGGCAACTGCCGTCTTTACGATCTCTCGAAAGACCTCCACGAAGACAACAACGTCGCAGCCGCTCACCCCGATGTAGTCAAAAAGATGGTCGACATCATCTATCGCGAGCACACCAAGCCCGCCTATCCGATGTTCAACGTCACGCTCCCCAAAAAAGCAGTGACCCCAACGTCACTCCCTCATCAACTCCGTGGTTCGTCCACGGAGTTTTTTTGTGCGCATAGCTCCGAAGGGAGGGCAAATGGCGGCTTTACGTACCCTGACTTTTTCCCTCGTGAACGACCTCCTTGCCCGGCTCCCCTGCGGCGTGGATTATTTTCCACCGATCGTAAAATGACCGAAGCACCAAACCGCGTAGCGTTGCACGAACCCCGAATTGTCCACCTTCTTGCGCCTTTCTCGTATTTTTCTTGCTGTAAAATTTGGTGGAAACAAAAACTTGTCGTACTTTTGCACTCGCAAAGAGGATGAGAGCTGGTAAAACAGCAACTAACGCTTGTCACTTTTTTTGTTGGAGATCCGCTAGCTCAGCTGGTAGAGCAATACACTTTTAATGTATGGGTCTTGGGTTCGAGTCCCAAGCGGATCACGATGATCTGTACATCAGACATAATGTAGAGGTTTTTACGCACGATACATTTTTTTCGTATCGTGCGTTTTTTGGAGCTTCATCCGAGATTCGAGTGATAAACTCACCAGATAGCATATTCCCCAGTAAGTCAATTTCGATGATCTCATAGATAAAAAGATGTCGAGCATACAGAAGTAAATCAACAGTAGACACAGACAAAAGCTGAGGTTTGAAACACCAAAAGCTGAGTTCTTCAAAAGAATAGTCTAATTTTGCACTTGCCGGTTGACTCTACGGGTAATGATGTAGGTCTTCCTTTGTTTTTATCCATTGTTTTGGTCAGAGTATTGCAAAAAGCTCTATCTTTGCCATTGAGCATCTGTGTATGCTCTTGCCTCTTGATAAAAGAGCAGGATATTTTCTTATATGCTCGAGAGCAGAGAAACTTAAAGCAACAAAGGACAAAGGAAGCGAAGCAAATAGTTTTACATTTGTTAAACATGTAATGAAACAAAAGTAACCAATTAAATAATTGGGCATTCTATTATAATATGAATCGATATATTCTCTTTTTCTTCTCGCTGTTGCTGAGCCTTTCGGTATCGGCTCAAAAGGTGATTCTAAGCGATGAACTCTTACCCCTATCGGGCGAAAACAATACGACAGTTTATTTCGAAAAGGACAGCCGAAAACCCTTGCAGGGAGAGTGGCGTATCAAGCGGGAGCTTGACGAAGAGACTATTTCCTTTTCTAACGGACTGATGGATGGCAAGTACCACCGCTATCGGGATGGTGTACTGAGAGAAACGGGAGCGTATGACCAGGGGAAAAGAAATGGGGTGTTCACGGAGTACTACCAAGACGGCAAAACTGTCAGCAAGATTACCCCTATGAAGAAGGGCAAAATCGATGGCTGTGTAAAAACCTATTTCAAAGACGGTCGTTTGGATTTGGAGAAAGAATACCAGGAAAGTGTGGAAAATGGCTTTGAGAAGCGGTATGACAGCCAAAACGGTGCTCAAATACTTGAGACCCGTTGGGTGAATGGGAAGAAAGACGGGATCGAGTGGAAACTCACGAAACAGGGAGATGGCGTTGAAAGCAAAGTCACACGAACTTATCGCATGGGCGTGCTACATGGGGCGTACAAAGAAGAAGTTTTGCGCAACGGAAATCCGATTTTGGTTGTAGAGGGACAGTATGCCGATGGAGAACGTTCGGGGGTATGGAAAGAGTACGACGCCACTATGAAGACGACAAGAGTACTAAGAAATAATCATTGAGACAAGCGAATTTGTATGACTGCATCAATAATTGCCGGGAGTGTCCTTATCGCAATAGCTGTGCTTATACTGATTTGGGGTATAATCACCTCTAATAATCTCATTGCCAAGAAACAGGGTGGAACAATGCCGGAGTGGCATTTGTGTGGTACTCAAGCAGAGAAATGACCTTATACCCAATTTGGTGGCATCTCTTAAAGCGTATATGGGACACGAAAATGAAATCCTTACCCGCATAGCCGAACTAAGGTCTCGAGCAGACGGAGCCCCCGAAGCAGAACAAATCAAGGATGGGACAGAAATCTCCGCTCTTCTCAAACAAGTTAAGGCCGTTGTTGAGAGTAATCCGGATCTCAAAGCCAATGAACAGTTTGTCTATCTCCAATATCAGATAACGGATATGGAGAACGAATTGCAGGCTATACGCCGAACTTATAACGCAACCGTAACGGATTACAACAATGCCGTAGAAATGTTCCCGTCTTCATACATTGCTTCAAGAAAACATCTTGGGAAAGAAGCATTGATACGAATTCCTGAAAGTGAGTTGGGCGACATTCATATCAAGGAGATTTTCGGATAATTGATGAAAGAAGACCACATGATTGACTTCAAGATTGTCGCTCAACAAATGAGAGGGCAACTAACCCACATAGCTATGTGGCGTAAGATTGTTAGCTTCTCATTTATACCGTTTACCCTTTGGCTCTGCTTTGGCTTGCATTCACTATATTCGGAAGGTCTATCGTCGAAGCGGGCAATTATGAACCCTCACAAATAACGGCAACGTATGTCGTCATATTCTTTGTCGCCTTTGTGGTCCTCAATACGCTGTTCTCTTTATGCCTAAATATACTGAAGCAGAAAGAGGAAAAAGTAATGGGGCAAATTATCAACCAGCTATTTCCGGATGCAAATTATTCTCCGACAAAAGAAGTAAAGGTGTCCGATATTCGGGCAAGCAGACTATTCGGAACCCCAAATAGGTCGGAGGGTACTCTGCAAGTGGCAAGTTACGGTGCATTGAGTTTCCCAACTCAGCATCAAGCATTGACAATAGCCGATATAGGAGTAACCGCAACCAATGAACAGAATATTAAACTATGGAGATCCTTTAGGCTCCTCTATCGGGCGATTTTCAGTCCGATGTGGGGCGCACAAGTAGAGAGCACGATGTTCAGCTTTAGGGGAATGTTTGGTTACTGCCGTCTTCCAAGAACTTGCAGGGGATTTGTTATGCTGCTTCCCGACCATTTGGAGGATAAGTTGGGCTACTTCGCTCTGACGATACAAAAACTGAGGGAGAGACATAAAGCAAAGTTTGTTTATTTGGAAGACCCCGAGTTTGAACGTCTCTTTACCGTATATGCCGATGACGAGGTAGAAGCCCGTATGATTTTGACCCCGGCAATGATGAAGAAACTTACCGCTCTTCGTCGTTCCTTTACTCATGACTTGATGCTCTCCTTTAGCGGAGATACATTTTATTATGCCTCCAATATGCCAAAAGGATTTCTTCGCCTTAGCGGGAAAACATCTTTAAACGAAGACCTATTGCTTGAAATCTACCAAGAGATCGGGTTCTGTCTTTCTGTAGAAGAAATGATGGGGAAGCATGTGGATAAGTAGGAAATATGATATAATAGACTTATGTTTAACTTCAAAATAATATTTGTATGATCTGGAAAATCATCGTGGCAATAGTCGCTGTCTTGATTATTGCTTTTATCGTGCTTGAAATCGTGTCTCGGATCTTTGCTAAGAAAAACCTGAAAGCCTTTGGCTTCTCATCCTCAAACACCGCTCACCGAGGAAAAGAAAAGGTTACTGGTATTTGGAGCCATCTTGTCTTGTTATCGCAGTGAGGACATCCTTAGTATTATCACCGATGATAATATGAATGTATACAAGACCGGGCTTCAAAAACAATGGAGCATTAATGGTCGGGAAGATGCTATAGAGACGCTAAACGCTCTGCTTAATTTAGAGCTGAGTACGGAATTGGACGAAGTCCTTGCTCAAAGAGGTTCTTCCGAGGAACTTGTTGAGCTGCAGACTATGATAGCAGACGGGCTAAAAACGGATTTGGATCAAGTCCGGACCACAACCTCCACGTATGCTTGGGACGTATGCCGACTGGTGAGCTTGGCAAAATGGTGTTATTGGTTGCAATACATCAGTGAAGCGGAAATGTGGAAGTACCTCAATGAAGGAGCGGTGAAAGCATCGTCATTAGGCAAAGACTGGAACGACTATACGGTCTCGTTCTTAATGGGTCGAGCCATTCACGGATTTGGTACAGAGGATATCATAGACGATTGTAAGGCTCTATATCATAGAGAGTCTGACACGGATGTGTATTCCAAATACAGCTTTAAATAACTATTCAAAGCTGACCGAGACCTCTGTGCAAAGGTCTCCCAATGATGGTATAGTCAATGGTCCTTTACAAAAAGGATTATTGACTATATTATTATCTATGTCTATCTTTCTTGTGAGAAAGAGGAAGTCTTTGGCAGCTGTTGCCTTTATCTCGATACCCTCCTTTTGCTTCATCTCTTCGAGCATTTGATCATACCGCTCCAAAAAGGTGATTTGACTTTGCATACTACCTTGCAGCAACTCCTTGATGTCAGTCGCTGTAAAGACAATCCCTCGCTCACAAAGGGTCTGATAAGCCGACTGCGCCGAGAGCAGCAAGTGCTCCAACTTGCCATTCGTTGTCACAGCTTCACGACTTTTGCCGTTCAGCCTACTCTCACGCGCATTCCACAGCTTGGGGACGCACGATAGTTTGCAACTGAATTGAGCCATCGTTCGCCCGTAAGTTATCCGCCCCATAATCGGAGCTAGTCTCGACTTGTCCAATCCGCTCTTTTTGAGGTAGAGCAACACCTTCATTTTGTCTGTTTGCGTACGCTTCTGTTTTTATGGGCAAAGTTACCCGTTACCGAAGCGTCCTCAGCTATGCAAAGTGTTGTGTATCAGAGTAACAGCACCAGAAATGCAGAGAGTTCACTTACCGAATACTCTTCCGTCAGTTACCTGCTCCTACCTCTTCGTTACCATTCGGAGAATGGGCTAACGATTTGGTAACGGAACTTCTGCTCAAATCCACGCTTTCTGCACTTTACCTCGTAGCGCAAATCACAGAGATATCGTGCAAATCCATCTCATTTCCATTTACTTACCTGCAATCCTCTCCCTAATGCCCTTCCCCCTAATAGTTCCACCGACTAAGCGTAGAGGTAACTGCTTGAATTTGCCCTCCATTTTATTCTCTCTCGTACGCGCGCGCGTCCAGTGTTTTTCTATTTTTGCCTTCACCTCTTCACCTTTTTGGGGTAAGGCGTTGATTGATTGTGTGTTACGTGTGAAGGCTTCACCCTTTTGCCTTCACCGATTTTTTGCAATGAATGTCGTGCAAGGTGTTGAATTTCAGATTGTTGCGGTGAAGGTGAAGGTGAATGCAGGGTTTGCCTTCACACTCAAGCGGCTGATATACAGTTTGTTGTGGGGTGAGGTGAAGGGTGAAGGCAAAAAAGGCAAATTCGCTGAGAGCGCATGCGCGTATATACGCGTAGGCGCGTGTCCTGCGCGTAGGGTGAAAGGGATTTTGTACGGGGTGGGGAGGTTTGAGATAAAACAAGGGAGGAAGTCGCGAAAAGTGGAGAAGTTTTGAGAGAAAGTCGGCATGTATTTTTTGAACGGAGTGGGGGAGGGAGAGAAAAATAATTTCTCTTGCTCGGTTGTCCTTTGGCTTTTTCGTGATGGCCTTGTGTTTTTTCGTCCTTGTGCTTATATTGGGGCAGAACTTTCCTCGTTTTGATATTGCTCCGTCTGTGGTTAGATGAAAAAACGCCTACTTTCTCCTTTTCCTCGCCTGCAAAAGTCGAAATTCGGGCGATTCGGGAAGAAATTCACCCCGTCAAACTGATTTTTTCGGCGAAAACAGAGATTTCGGGCAAGAAAATCTCGCGAGCTGAAGAGAAAAAATACCCCGAAAAAGGTGGTTTTTGCCCCCAAAAGTGGCCGAAATGGACGAAAAAAGGGCGGTTTGGGGTGGGAAATCACAGGGAGGGGATGAAGCGAAAAAATCGATCTTTACTGCCGATTTTGCAATGCTATGAAGTAGCAAAAATGGGCACAAAATGAATTTTTCTCGCATTTTTCGTCGAAGTCTTGCAGGGAATGGAGAAATGCCCTACCTTTGCACTCGCAATCGGGAAGCAACGCTCTTGCAAGAGAGAGTTACGCTCTGAACGCAACGAGGCAGCAAAAGTGCTGCTGTGATCTTTGAAAGTCTTACATAACAGATTGTAGAGAAGTACAAGGAACAATCGATCATGAAGCTTTCTTTCTTTCGAGAAAGAAGTTGCTTCGGGTAAAATGAATTGTACCGTCAAATTCTACTCCTAAACAAAATAAAGGATACAGGAACCTGAGCGACAAAAACAGAAAACAAACAAATATCATATTTACAATGAAGAGTTTGATCCTGGCTCAGGATGAACGCTAGCTACAGGCTTAACACATGCAAGTCGAGGGGCAGCATGGAAGAAGCTTGCTTCTTCTGATGGCGACCGGCGCACGGGTGCGTAACGCGTATCAAACCTGCCTCATACTCGGGGATAGCCTTGCGAAAGTAAGATTAATACCCGATGTTATTAGTTCACCGCATGGTGGACTAATCAAAGATTTATCGGTATGAGATGGTGATGCGTCCGATTAGGTAGTAGGCGGGGTAACGGCCCACCTAGCCTTCGATCGGTAGGGGTTCTGAGAGGAAGGTCCCCCACACTGGAACTGAGACACGGTCCAGACTCCTACGGGAGGCAGCAGTGAGGAATATTGGTCAATGGACGAAAGTCTGAACCAGCCAAGTAGCGTGCAGGATGACGGCCCTCTGGGTTGTAAACTGCTTTTAGTTGGGAATAAAAAAAGGGACGTGTCCCTTATTGTATGTACCTTCAGAAAAAGGACCGGCTAATTCCGTGCCAGCAGCCGCGGTAATACGGAAGGTCCAGGCGTTATCCGGATTTATTGGGTTTAAAGGGAGCGTAGGCGGATTGTTAAGTCAGCGGTTAAAGGGTGTGGCTCAACCATACATTGCCGTTGAAACTGGCGATCTTGAGTGCAGACAGGGATGCCGGAATTCGTGGTGTAGCGGTGAAATGCTTAGATATCACGAAGAACTCCGATCGCGAAGGCAGGTGTCCGGGCTGCAACTGACGCTGAGGGCTCGAAAGTGTGGGTATCAAACAGGATTAGATACCCTGGTAGTCCACACAGTAAACGATGTATACTCGCGGTTTGCGATAGACAGTAAGCCGCCAAGCGAAAGCATTAAGTATACCACCTGGGGAGTACGCCGGCAACGGTGAAACTCAAAAGGAATTGACGGGGGCCCGCACAAGCGGAGGAACATGTGGTTTAATTCGATGATACGCGAGGAACCTTACCCGGGCTTGAACTAACGGTGACAGATCTAGAGATAGATTTTTCTTCGGACACCGTTGGAGGTGCTGCATGGTTGTCGTCAGCTCGTGCCGTGAGGTGTCGGCTTAAGTGCCATAACGAGCGCAACCCTTCTCCTCGGTTGCCATCGGGTAATGCCGGGCACTCCGTGGACACTGCCATCGTAAGATGTGAGGAAGGTGGGGATGACGTCAAATCAGCACGGCCCTTACGTCCGGGGCTACACACGTGTTACAATGGGGGGTACAGAAGGCCGCTACCCGGCGACGGGATGCTAATCTTTAAAACCTCTCTCAGTTCGGATCGGAGTCTGCAACCCGACTCCGTGAAGCTGGATTCGCTAGTAATCGCGCATCAGCCATGGCGCGGTGAATACGTTCCCGGGCCTTGTACACACCGCCCGTCAAGCCATGAAAGCCGGGGGTGCCTGAAAGCCGTGACCGCAAGGGTCGGCCTAGGGTAAAACCGGTGATTGGGGCTAAGTCGTAACAAGGTAGCCGTACCGGAAGGTGCGGCTGGAACACCTCCTTTCTGGAAGCTCACACCATGGGTTTCTGTTCTTAAAAGGTTTAGACAATGGTGGACTTTGACACAACAGGTATGATTCGCCTTCGAGCGATTCGATCCTGTACTTCTCGCATGATGTTATGAAACCATAGAGAAAGATGAAGCCGGGCCGACCGGTGCCGTCCTCGGTATAAAGAGGTAAGCGCACGGTTCGATTCTCCGCCCCGCGGATTTTTTCTGCCAGTCCTATAGCTCAGTTGGTTAGAGCGCCACACTGATAATGTGGAGGTCGGCAGTTCAAATCTGCCTGGGACTACGAAGGGGGATTAGCTCAGCTGGCTAGAGCACCTGCTTTGCAAGCAGGGGGTCATCGGTTCGAATCCGATATTCTCCACTTCGCTTCACTCGATGAAGCAAGAGATCTTTGACATATTGAACACGCAACATGAAGTATTGATGATGTGCGTAAACGCCGTAAACGAGTTGACTCGTCTACGGGTCTACGAAACTCACAATACTCCCAAGTAGTAATACAAAGGTAAACGAAGTACAGCTTTAAGTATATCTGCCACCGATGCTCGCAAGAGCAGTTCGGTTCGGAAGAGAAAGTACAAAAGGGCGTACGGTGGATGCCTAGGCTCTTACAGGCGATGAAGGACGTGATAAGCTGCGATAAGCTGTGGGTAGGTGCAAATGACCATTGATCCGCAGATTTCCGAATGGGACAACCCGACAGGTTGAAGACCTGTCATCCCGCTAAGCGGGAGGCTAACGAGGGGAACTGAAACATCTTAGTACCCTCAGGAAAAGAAAATAATAATGATTCCCTTAGTAGTGGCGAGCGAACGGGGAAGAGCCCAAACCGTGGAGGTCTCGGCCTTCACGGGGTTGTAGGACCACGATGTTGGACTTGTTTCGATTAGAGGAACGTTTTGGAAAGAACGACCATAGAGAGTGACAGTCTCGTACTCGACAATCGAATCGGCCATAGTGGTATCCTGAGTAGGGCGGGACACGTGAAATCCTGTCTGAATCCGGCGGGCCCATCCGCCAAGGCTAAATACTCGTAAGAGACCGATAGCGAACCAGTACCGTGAGGGAAAGGTGAAAAGCACCTCTGTCAGAGGAGTGAAAAAGTTCCTGAAACCGTACGCCTACAAGCGGTCGGAGCAACGTAAGTTGTGACGGCGTGCCTTTTGCATA
>BNJS01002431.1_pt1 | contig 95364 bp, 128 predicted proteins | sample 8540461 | NCBI WGS metagenome assembly BNJS01 (sample SAMD00202454, study PRJDB9452) | human saliva metagenome | isolation source: human saliva | place: Japan | reverse complement strand
AAATGCTCCGCACCCGCTGCATCCTGCAACCCCGCAGCCATCATTGAAACAGCTGCCGCTTTAGCTCCGCACCATCGTAAATATCACCACAGCATTCGTTTCCCCAGCGCACCCGATAGATAGCGCGCTGCGGCTCCGGTGATTGGATCCACCACGCTCATGACCACCAGCGTGGTGCCCTGCAAATCAACACCTGACGACGTGAGGACCCCAGCACCACGATTGCCGGCCGTACTGCGCTGGCTTGACGCGGGGAGGAAAACTGGGTATAGTGCGCCCACGCAATATAAAACGCCGATCCGGTGCCGCGGAAGTCAATAGCCAGGATGTGCAACCGATACGTGACCGGCGGCTCAATGTGGAATCCTCAAACCTGCGCGCCAACACCAAGGCGGCAACCGGCGCGCAGGCGTTCCGCCTCCAAATACGTCACCATGGCCGCTCGCGGTGCATCCCAGCGACGCAGTCACGCCCATCCCGTGATGGCTAGCGTGCTCGACCCTCGGGTTGCGAAACCGGTGATAATGGCAATCCTACTACCCACACCAACGATGTAAGCACTGTCTGATAAAACGGGATGCGCATCACCAAATTCCGCACCATATTTGGGTCATGCTGGTCAGGATGCGCGCAATCAAGCACCGGCCGGAATAATGCGAAAGAAATAATGATGCTGACAATAGCCGCCACCACATATAGGCAACCCCAACCCTCAAGACCGTGCCAGAGACCTGCAAGGGAATAATATCCGGGTCAATCATCGAGAGTGGCAGGAGAAACTCCAGAAATGCAATGACCCCCACCGCGGCTATAAGGTTAGTGCCCAACACTGTTGCCGTATACAACGGCCAAGAGGTTCCTCCCAGCCAACGAATAGCACGCCACAGTCTTTGCATGCTCACTACTTTAACCGCAAAACCACACATTCGTGGTAGAACTTCATCCCAAATCACTCATATTATTAGAGAGTGGACAATGATATTTTCGCCCAAATGGGTGTAGCGGCTGTGGTTGCCCCCACCCTTCGTGCCGCCGCGGCAGCCGCCCGCCGTGGTATTAGCGATGACGACGGCAGGATGGGAAACACCGACAGTGCTGGTCGTGCTGGCAGTGGTGGGAGCAGCGCAATGACTCACGCCTGGCTCTTCACCGGACCACCCGGATCCGGCCGGTCCAATGCTGCCGTCGCCTTCGCCGCCGCCCTCGAATGCACCAACCCCCACATTATCGGCTGCGGTACCTGTGAACAATGCCGCAAAGTACAACGAGGCGCCCACACCGACGTGGTGCACATCACCCCTCGGGAACTCACCATTGGTGTCGAAACCATGCGCACCGAAGTCGTTACCCCAGCCGCCATGCTCCCCACCGTTGGGAAATGGCGCATCGTCATCCTCGACAACGCCGACCGGCTTACCGACGCCGCCGCCAACACCCTCCTCAAAACCGTGGAAGAACCCCCAGCACACACGGTTGTTATGCTCTGTGCCCTCCACCGACCCCGAAGACATTATTCCCACCTCTTGTCCCGATCCCGCCACCCTCTACATTCCCCAACCCAGCATCGACGACATCGTGAGCCATCCTCACCCGCACCGACAACGCCACCGAAGCGACGCGCGCCGTGCCGCCGCAGCCTCGAAACACGATTGGGCGGGCCTGCCACCTCCTCCACCACCGGAATCCCAGACCCGGCGCACCAACACCCTCAACCTGGCGGAAACTCATCTTCCACGGATCCCAAGCCTTTCAAGCCGTGACCAGCCTAGTGAAAACCGCCACCGAAGAAGCCAAAAATTCCCTGGCCGAAACCAACGAACAAGAATTAGAAAAACTCCGCACCGCCCTCGGCATGGGGGCCAAAGGGCGTGGCCCACACCCTCCGGGGCAGCGCCAGCCAAATCAAAGAGCTGGAAAAACTTCAAAAACGCCGCGAAACCCGCGCCATCCGCGACGCCCTCGACGCCCAACTTAGTCGACCTCATCGGAATCTACCGCGACGCCCTCGCATGATCGCCGCCCACGCCCAGGTGAGCCCCATCCACCCTGACATGCAAGGTCGCCGGTGAACTCAGCACTCATTGGCGAACCCAACCTCCTGGCCTGCATCGAAGCCATCAGCCACTGCCGCGACGATATCACCCACAACGTTCGGGCCGAAACCGCTATGGACGCCATGGTCGGCCGAATCCGTAAAGCATGCAACGTGCAATACCATGCGCGAACACCAGGAATACCACCCATGGTTTTCTAAACTGACACGCCATAAGGTACAATCACCGCTAGAACCAGTACGGTTCGTGCCGCCTTAGCTCAGTCGGTAGAGCGCTTCACTCGTAATGAAAAGTCGTCGGGTCTGATTCCCACAGGCGGTTTCCATGCAAAACCCCAGCTCAAAGCGTGTGTGTGAGCCAGTTCTTTCATGCTTTACGACGTCCGTGCGGGGGCGGATTCGTACGTTCTGTTAGGGCCTCGAGCGAACTCGGGCGAACAAATCCCTGAACAGAAAAATACCGGCTTTTCAATAAGCCCGGTTTCCTATGGAAAGTTTGTTCGAGTCACCCGTCGATGATCCGCAAGCCCCGCCCCGCCGTTTGGCGCGCCGGGCCGCCTTGTCGGCTTCTCGCTCGCTCGCATGGCCGCGCTTGCGTGCCCCAGCATCCGATCTTGAGTGGTCAGGTCTGCCATGTAGGTTGGTGTGAATGCTGTGGTGGCACAGTAAATGATGCGGTTGAGGGTGGGTCCCGCGACAATCAAATTGGGCGACTACGCCTGGGTATTTGCGACTGCTACGTTTGAAAAATAACCACGTGACGACACATCGCGACCTCTCGCAACGGCTGGAGCTATCGCTAACCGGCCGAGCCCTCAGGTCGCACCCAGTCACCAGCATATGATTATGCTTGCGCATTAGAATTCTCCTTGTTGAGTGGTGTGCTTTCGACGAGCCTGCCATCAGCGATTACCAGAACCCGTTCCGCCAGATTCACGATATTCGCATCGTGAGAGGCGAAGATGACAGTGGCATCAGTGTCGAGGAGACCGCTCATCGCCAGCTCTGCTGACCTCGAATCAAGAGCGGATGTTGGCTCATCCACCAAAATCACCGGTGATTTTTGCAAGATCGCGCGAATTATGGCAACCCGCTGCCGTTCCCCTCCTGATAGTCCACTGTTACTGGAGCCCACCAATCGTTCCAGACCATCGGTACTCGCGAATTTCTCTAGCCCAAACTGATCAAGCAGCGTGATCAGAATGTCGTCCATAGGTGCTTGCTCTACCCCAGAGTCAGGTTCTCCCGAAGCGTACCTGGTAGTAAATCAGGTTCTGCTCGACGTGGTGACAACGGTGCGCAGATCTTTTTGCTCCAATCTTCGATGTCCCGCCCACCGATACGGATGTGACCAGTTGACACATCATGAGTGCAACAAGAGACTGAATATGGTGGTCTTTCCGCTACCGGAAGTTCCGGTAAGCGCTACCTTCTCACCTGATTCAATAACTACAGATGCGTTGTCCAGGATTGTACGGTCATCACGGTGGTAAGACACGGACTCCAAATTGACGAGCCCAAGGTCAGCGGATACAGGCTTAGGTGGAATCATGCCTCACCTGGTTCTTCAATCTCAAGTTCGAAAGCTGATTCAATCCTCGTCAGAGCCCCTCGGCCTCAAAGAAGGTGCCGAAGGACTCGACACGTGAACAACGGGAGCGAGCATGAGAAACAGGGCAGTGATAAAGATGGTCAGTGCTTCCGCTGATAGATCGCCGCTGCGCAATCTGATGGAACCGAACAGGAGGACCACGAGAAGCGCTGTAGGATGCCACGGTGCTCAGGGGTTCGAGTGACAGCCTCGACCAAAAGCTCATCTTTCGATCGATTCCGGCGTGCATGGTCGATCTCAACAGACAAGTTGTCAACAACCTTGATTCGGATCGAAATGCTTTGATTGTCCGAAACGCTGACAGCGCCGACTGTAGGATGTCCCCCAGGGCTGCAAGATGATCCTGCACCCTCGACGAGAGATTCTGTAAAGAACTCGAAATAGCCACTGATGATTGCGCATGGCTACCAGTAGCACCACGATCACGACGACGAGTAATTGCCAGTCCATTACCGCCATGTGTGCGAGTGCACAATGATGACGGTGACCCACCAACGAAATCGGACGAGGGTGGAGGAGAAAAGCGGTACTGACGATGGATGTGTCTGAGGTGACCCGGGTAGTGAAGCTTCCAGCACCTCCCTTTTCAAAACTCGCTCATCCGCAGGTAGAGAAGGTGGCCTGTGATCTTTTTGCGCATGTCGCGGACGGCGCGATCCGCAGCAATGGAGGTCACATACATTGTGGCATGTAAAACACTGAGGTCACTAGAATGGCCACAGCAGTAGCACGAGTGGTTCATGGAACTCCCCGCTACTCACGCCGGACAAAAACTGGTTGATGCAGCGCAGGTGAGCAGGAGGGGTTGCGACGATGAGAAACAATGATAGATGATCCCCAGTGTGATCAGCCCCTACGTTGTTTCGTAGAGTATACGTAGATTGCTCGTAGAGTCGGGGTTTCTTTGTTCAAGCTTGTCGGTGGGTGATTGTGGAAAACAGAGTAGATGTGGCGGTCAGCGATTTCATTTTTGGACGGTGGAATGGTAGTAGAAGACCGGCTTCTCACGCTAGCTCATAGCCATGGAATGACTAGCATTACCTCATACTGATGTGTACTGTGAGATATCGGGTTGGTAACAACCATGAAATTGAAGCGATCAGCCCGACGTCCTGCTTGTATAACATCACGGTTGCCTTGAGAGAGGCTGACGTTCGCCAAGCTCTCCAGGGTGAAGAAGATATGATGATGCCCTTGGACTGTCGAGACGCCCCAGAGTAGGAAGGGGATAACTCATGCTGGGACTGTTGCTATTACTGGTTGCATTGGTCTCTTTCCACAGAGAAAAAGCCATTCCCTTCCCGGATTAGGTGCGAAAAAGCCCAGTTAGCGGCATAAAGATTGTTGAGCCTCAATCGTGCTAGAAGTTCCCTACTTGATGATTTCCTCCCTGGGTGCTGGCCGAGCAAAGTTAGAGTAAACCACGAACCGAAAATAACTGCAATAATGTTACGCAGCATTGGTATCACCCACTGTCTCACTAGCTGGGCGATTTTTCCACTGCGTGCCGGTCGAGCGATGATCGATGTTATGAGATGTCTTTTCTAGAGTGATCAGATCCTTAGGGTAATGAACACATGCGGCGAAGAGATCTCGCTGCCTGGTATCCTCCACGGACCGTGCAGAGGTGATTACGCGGACACTTGCTGCAAGCCTCGTGGACCTGATTGTACTATCAAAAGAAGCCATGCTAGCGTGGTGAATTCCCGCATCGTGGCGCGCACGCAGCGACCGCTCCGTCGTTCCCTCTTCACAGCATCGATGTGTGGATGATGTTGTCCATCGAAGGCATGTGGGCTGATTGAAACATCCAGGAGTTCGCCGCCGAACGGACTCAAGAGGTGCCGATTACGCAGGTTTTCTATGCCAAGAGACGCTCCTAGTATCTGCTTCGGATCCCTCACTGTCTCATGCAAATGTGATGGTTTGATAAGTAGCATTACACCAGTTAGGCTATTCATCTCATCAGCGCAAGATGCGCGACAACCCACCTAGGAATGGCCGACAACAGTGACCTGATAACAACGCTTATGTAACCACCGAATCATTTCGACTAGCTCGTCCACCGACTGGATGACAGGGATTGATGTTATCCCCTATATGGTTGCTGAGCACATGGCTGCCGAAATGACTCTCAACATGTTGGGGGGTGGGGGTAGATTAGTAAATCAAGCCTGCAACGCTTTGAGCTGAGGTCTGCATGCTCTCGACGTCAGGGTGGGGGAGGATTCATGCAGGCCATCGTATTCTGCACCTGTGGACAGGCCGATTGGCTGGGAGACATTGGCCTGGGCCGCTAGCGTTCTCCATGCATGCGGAGGTGCTCGGGCAGGCTAATGTGATCTGGTTATTGAAAACTATTCAGTTGCTGGAGAATGTGGTCTCAGCGCTGAGGTGCAGTTAAGTGCACATGAAGCTTTTATTCAGCCGCTGGAAAACTCCATCTTCATTAACAGACAGAAGTGAAAGAACATGCTATCTAGCTTGGTCTTCCACCCGAGACTAGCCTATGTTTGGGAACGTTGAATAAAGCTTCCATGAGCCACTTTTGGAGGTCGGAAAAACAGGTTAGATGACATGCTCTTTCTGATTTTCCACCCGTTGGTAGAAGAGCTCCGGCGGTGAATGGGCTTCCAGGAGCAATCATTTGACGAGTGGTGTGGAAGTTTCTTCCTATCAGTTGAATCAGGATTTATGTATGGGGGATTGGAAGATACGGAATCTTCACCCCATAAGTTGGTCATAAATTCCAGATTCCAGAGCCAAATTTGGCCCATTTTTAAGAATCATGCTATAAAAGACCCAGCTCATTTAGGGTATTCTCCGCGCACGCGGAGGTAGTTCTAAGCTTCTCCAGCTCACCCTGATTATCGGCGAGTATTCTCCGCGCACGCGGAGGTAGTTCATAAATTGGCCGTCGATTTTCACATCGACATTGGGTATTCTCTCGCGCACGCGGAGGTAGTTCCCTTTTGATACGACGCGATCGAGTGTGGCAGAGATTCTCCGCGCACGCGGAGGTAGTTCCACTGGGTCGCTTGCGGCCTTGTATTCGGGGGCGTATTCTCCGCGCACGCGGAGGTAGTTCGGCCGCTAAACTCCTCCCGCCACGTGGTGAAAGCACTTCCGCGCACGCGGAGGTAGTTCTCCCGCCCGGCGCGTTCACCGGCCTGTCGAGCGTATTCTCCGCGCACGCGGAGGTAGTTCCCGGGTTGCCTCAACTCGCATGCTGATGCCGTATTCTCCGCGCACGCGGAGGTAGTTCCAGGGATTTTCCCGCGCCGGGGTTGGTTGGGGTGTATTCTCCGCGCACGCGGAGGTAGTTCCTCGATGCGGAAAATTTTACCCGGCGCGGTGGTGTATTCTCCGCGCACGCGGAGGTAGTTCTAGTCAAAGCAACCCCTCACCGGGGAGGAGGTATTCTCCGCGCACGCGGAGGTAGTTCCCAAGCCGTCACAGTGACAAAGAGGATACGTATTCTCCGCGCACGCGGAGGTAGTTCCCCGAAGCTCTACCGCTTCCAGTTCACCGGTGGGTATTCTCCGCGCACGCGGAGGTAGTTCCCTTGAGCACGGCATCGACTAACCCTTTGGCCAGTATCCTCTGCGCACGCGGAGGTAGTTCCATCTCGACTCCGCCCTTAGTCGTTTAGTATTCTCCGCGCGCGCGGAGGTAGTTCAGTTCAGCTAGCGGTGGGAGTGGCGAGGTGTATTCTCCATGCGCGCGCGGAGGTAGTTCCGCGGCGCGACGTTCGCCGAATGTCAGTGGTGTATTCTCCGCGCACGCGGAGGTAGTTCCGGAACCCATCGACACCCTGGCCGGCTTGTGCCTGTATTCTCCGCGCACGCGGAGGTAGTTCCGCAAAACCCCTGATGAGAAAGATCTGCGTATTCTCCGCGCACGCGAGGTGCAGTCTGGTGAAAGGCCCAGATCATCGCAGCGTAGATTGTATTCTCCGCGCACGCGGAGGTAGTTCCGTTTCCCGTGATTGTCTGGTTTCCCGCCTGCGGTATTCTCCGCGCACGCGGAGGTAGTTCCGAATACACCCTGTCTGAGCTGCGTAAAAGCGCGTATTCTCCGCGCACGCGGAGGTAGTTCCCCAGAGAGTAAGCGAAGTAGAAGAAAGTATTCTCCGCGCACGCGGAGGTAGTTCCCCGCCGACTACCAGCGGCTACGGCTCAAGAAGTATTCTCCGCGCACGCGGAGGTAGTTCCCTTGGATGAGTGCCAGCAATGGGCCGATATCCGTATTCTCCGCGCACGCGGAGGTAGTTCCGATCAAAACTACCGCCATTACAGCTTTGCTCTGTATTCTCCGCGCACGCGGAGGTAGTTCCTCGCAGGGCAAGCTCATGAATTAGTTCCTGATGTATTCTCCGCGCACGCGGAGGTAGTTCCCTTGGTCCAGGTCAGGTCACGTGCTTCGTCCCGTATCGCGCACGCGAGGTAGTTCCAATATTCGCGTTTTTGATGAAATAATTATTTGTATTCTCCAGCGCGGAGGTAGTTCCTGATTTGATGCCGCGATGAGTTTTCTAGCTTCGTATTCTCTGCGCACGCGGAGGTAGTTCCTGAAATCTTTTCCCCAGGGTTCCTAGCACCCCGGTATTCTCCGCGCACGCGGAGGTAGTTCCAATATTTATCCGGTTCGAGTTCGTGCCAGTTTGATTCTCCGCGCACGCGGAGGTAGTTCCAGCTGGCCGATAGTGCCATCGGTTTCCTACCTGGTATTCTCCGCGCACGCGGAGGTAGTTCCGCCAGTAGTTTTCCCAGTTTGCCGCTGGAAAGGTATTCTCCGCGCACGCGGAGGTAGTTCCGATTCATAACGAAAACGCATCACTGACCATGGGTATTCTCCGCGCACGCGGAGGTAGTTCCCGATAAGCATGCGTGTCATGCGTCGTGTGAGCTGTATTCTCCGCGCACGCGGAGGTAGTTCCTCCACTATATATCCACCTTCCCCCAGAATGCAGTATTCTCCGCGCACGCGGAGGTAGTTCCCAATCAGGGCATGGCATGGTGATGCTGAATTCTGGTATTCTCGCGCACGCGGAGGTAGTTCCAAGTTAGGGCGGTGATAGCAGGCTGCTTTGCGTATTCTCCGCGCACGCGGAGGTAGTTCCGATACAGCGAAGGAAGGAGGGGAGTCATGAATGTATTCTCCGCGCACGCGGAGGTAGTTCCCTACGCCTACCAGGTCTTACCCGAATTTTTCAGTATTCTCCGCGCACGCGGAGGAGTTCCGCTGCTGTAAAATCGGTGCCATATGCTGGTCCGTATTCTCCGCGCACGCGGAGGTAGTTCCTGTAAGCCGGACATTTTCTGGGGGTAAATCCTGTATTCTCCGCGCACGCGGAGGTAGTTCCCATCGTGGACATTTTCCGCTGTGGTGTTTAACGTATTCTCGCGCACGCGGAGGTAGTTCCCCAATCAGGCACATAATCACTGTACCCAAGCAGTATTCTCCGCGCACGCGGAGGTAGTTCCAATATATCCGCCTCACCGGCCCGCCTGGTGGTGTATTCTCCGCGCACGCGGAGGTAGTTCCGTGATAATCTTGGGGATCAGGGCGATTTTCGGGTATTCTCCGCGCACGCGGAGGTAGTTCCCACCATGCAATATCAAAACCAGGCACTGCCAGTATTCTCCTGCGCACGCGGAGGTAGTTCCTTATGACGTGTTCTCAGCCCTCCGGCCAGAGTACTTTCTCCGCGCACGCGGAGGTAGTTCCCTTCCGCTAAGGGTGAATCGCATGACCGTTACAGTATTCTCCGCGCACGCGGAGGTAGTTCCGTCATGCTATACAAACCCATGGCCACCGCGTATTCTCCGCGCACGCGGAGGTAGTTCCGCTACGCGTGTTTTGCAGCCTCCGCTAGACTGTATTCTCCGCGCACGCGGAGGTAGTTCCTGGGGTGATGAGCGTGATCGAGCCATCGCAGGCGTGTATTCTCCGACGCGCAGGTAGTTCCATCTCGCTAAGGAGAATGCGGGTGACCGTTAGTAGTTCTCCGCGCACGCGGGAGGTAGTTCCGCATACCATACACACCCCATAGCCAAAACCGACGTATTCTCCGCGCACGCGGAGGTAGTTCCGCTACCGCGGTTTTGCAGCATTTTGCAAAGCCTGTATTCTCCGCGCACGCGGAGGTAGTTCCGTCACTGTTACGTTATTGGTCAGCATCAAGGTATTCTCCGCGCACGCGGAGGTAGTTCCCGGGGTGGTCTGGCTGGTTGGGTTTAGGTTGTATTCTCCGCGCACGCGGAGGTAGTTCCCGCAAGTGTGGTTTGACCACCCGTATGATGTTGTATTCTCCGCGCACGCGGAGGTAGTTCCAGCTCAGAATCGCGCTGCTGCTCGTCACAGTATTCTCCGCGCACGCGGAGGTAGTTCCTACTGTGCCGCCCAGATAATACACACTAAAGACGGCATTCTCCGCGCACGCGGAGGTAGTTCCCAGCAAATCAGCATTATTCGCGCAGGTCACAGGTATTCTCCGCGCACGCGGAGGTAGTTCCTGGTTTTCGCCTGCTCACGCCCGGGTAGTGCAGCGTATTCCTCCGCGCACGCGGAGGTAGTTCCAAGTGCCGTACCGTGGCCACCACAGCGTCATCGTATTCTCCGCGCACGCGGAGGTAGTTCCTTCGTGTACCAGGTCAGCATCACCATATGGTATTCTCCGCGCACGCGAGGTAGTTCTGAGGGCTAACGCTCCAACGATTATCACTAGTCGTGGCTCTCCGCGCACGCGGAGGTAGTTCCACAAAAATCGTAAAAACGACAAAAACGACTCCGGTATTCTCCGGCGCACGCGGAGGTAGTTCCGCATATAGCCAATCATACCAGCGAGATATAGCATTCTCCGCGCACGCGGAGGTAGTTCCTTGTTAAGCGTGTTCTAGCCTCCGGCCAGATGTATTCTCCGCGCACGCGGAGGTAGTTCTTGGGGTGATGACCGTGATGAGGTTATCGAGGGTGTATTCTCCGCGCACGCGGAGGTAGTTCGCCACCGCGTTCAGCACGGTAAAGCCCTGCATCCGGCGCACGCGAGGTAGTCCCGAGGATAAACGTGCGCCGCTCGCCTGCAGGTATTCTCCGCGCACGCGGAGTGTAGTTCTGGCCAATGGTCACAACCGGGTGTTTGAGGCGGTATTCTGCGCACGCGGAGGTAGTTCCAAATCATCCATGGCACGGCGTAGGCGACCCACGTATTCTCTCGCGTACGCGGAGGTAGTTCCACTCTGGTTTGTAAAATGAAACTGCCCCGTTCGGTATTCTCCGCGCACGCGGAGGTAGTTCCATGGTTGGGGTGATTGTTCATTCTTGATGCTCGTATTCTCCGCGCACGCGGAGGTAGTTCCCGGATTTTCCCAGGCTGGCATGAACGTTTGTTGTATTCTCCGCGCACGCGGAGGTAGTTCCGCTATCGGCGACAAGCCAGTCGACGTGAAACTGTATTCTCCGCGCACGCGGATCTTGATTTCCATTGGGGGCAGCAAAGCGTTTTAAAATCAGTGCAGTGGCAGGATGATGAATTCGCCCGGTATATTGAGCCGGCTCTTGATGAATTTTTTGGCCAGCTGTAATATTATATCCATGCTATTCACAGATGTCCCTATCGACGCCCCATGGGATGTGATCGTCCAATCTTATATGGATGCCATGGGGTGGTCACGCGAGCGTGCGGAAGAATATGTGGACGCACTTGCAGGCATCCGCATGTGGGAGCCCTGTGACCGGAAAGAAAAATATAAAAGATGCTGTTTTACCACCACCAGACTTTCCACTCTGGTGATTCCCTTAAAGAACTGACGCTGACCCCCAAAAGTGGAGGTCGCAGTTTTTCTATGCCCAAAAACAAAGAAGGAAGGAAGATCTATGATTGTCAACGGCCTAATGCGCTACCACATTCGGTGCGTTACGCAGTCCCCATCGACGGCCAGGTGCCACTGGCCGGCGGCTCTAGCGCTGTATTCTCCGCGCACGCGGAGGAAGTTCCAATGCCGGCAGATACTGGGAGTCGGCTTTTCACTCTTGAAGAACTGATGGCGCTGGCTGGGGTTCAACCTCCTAAAACCCCCGAGGTTATTGAAGATACTTCCATCCTCCGAAGTGTTGGACCGTAAAAACGGATTTACGGTCCAAAGCACTTCACAGAGATATAAAAGTCAATGTATACATAAGGATAATATTCAGTATTGGCAAAATAATGTAAAACGTAAAACCCGGTTTACCGTGAAGCTTATTCAGGCGTTTGAAATTACAACCCCGCCACTCGTGAAAGCGATCACCCCTGAAAGCATAGGAAAAACGAGGCCGGTAGTGTACTTATAGTAAGTGAACAAAATAAAATACCCTATCGGCCCCTGTACCGCTGATCCCAGCACACTCACCACAGATAATCTCCTCACCCTAGCGAACATCATCACCACATCAAGCATCCCACTCATTGCCCACCAAGCCTCGGGGTCTTCACTAGCGTGCAAATCACCATGCTCTACCTGCAAGAAAACCTGCGGCAACAAACCCTAGCCAGTATCTTTGGTACATCCCAACCCACTATCTCCAGGGCGATTAACACTGTGTTGAACATCCCGATGTGGTGCTCCCGCCACCACCAAGGCCGAAAGACCTACATCCCCAACGGTTATACGTACTTGATGGCACGCTCGTGCCGTGCTGGTGGTGGAAAAACGCCAGAAACTTTATGCAGCGGAAAACATCATAGGGCAGGACACAACCTGCAAGTTTTAACAGATCAGGCGGGTGAAATATTTTATATTTCTAAAGCCACTGCCAGGATCAACCCATGACATTACAGCTATAAGAAACACTGGCTTATTTGGCTATATGCAACCCTGGCACTGCACTGTACCGCGGATAAAGGCTACGTGGGTTTAGGATGCAATACGCCTTTCAAGAAAAGACCAGGCAAACCCCTACTAAACTGGCAGAAACGATTCAACAAAGGAATCAACCAGATCCGCTATGTTATCGAACGATCCATAGCCCACCTGAAAGTATGGCGGATACTATCTATCCCTTGCAGGCTCCCCCAACCCACAACCATCCGGGCAATCAACGTGATACGGAAGATAATGTTCTACCAACCACCAGCCGAACCATGTTTCCCCAGCAGCTGAATAAGCTTCTGTGTAGTAGCTAGGAATATGCCATACTTGAAGAGGTAAAGTTAGTTTTATTCCTCTTGATAAGTAATGAGGTAGATCATTATGTACACCCGTGAAAATGCGCCGCTAACACCAGAACAGCGAAAACACCTGGATAACGTCTTGGCCAATTCCCGTATTGAGGGATATGAGATTACCGACCAGATGATTGATGATGCCATTAGGATAATCCTAGGGGAAAAAACCTCAGATGAAATCCGGGATGAGATCCTCCAGCGCTATGGGGTAACCCCAGAAACTACACCTGACACATGAGTGAGTACGACGACTGGAAGCAAGAAAACGACCGGTGGGAAGCCTATCTCTACCCCATCGGGTATTCTCCGCGCACGCGGAGGTAGTTCCAGGAAGCTGATGGATTATCTGAGGACAGCGAAGTATTCTCCGCGTACGCGGAGGTAGTTCCACGTAGTGGGTGCGGCCTAGGCTGATACGACAGTATTCTCTGCGCACGCGGAGGTAGTTCCGTGCCAGGTGGCTGTGTCGTGGGCTAAGCAGGGTATTCTCCGCGCACGCGGAGGCCATTTGCCAATCATGGCACACTATGTGTGGCGGTGGCGCCGATAAGCTATCGCCGACGGCTCCCCACTCGCTACTACCGCCACTGCCGTTTCTACCGCCACCACTACCGTCCTGCTGCTGCTTTTGCCGGTACCACCACTGTTTTTACTGTCACCACTATGGTTGGGCGTCGAATTATATCGCTTCTGACTCGGCAACTTCGGCGCGACATTATTACCCGGATTGCGATGCATAAACAGCTTTGGCTCCGAACGATAATAACCTCCTACTCCCGAATCGTAGTCATCTTCATAATCATCTTCGTAAGAGTACCCATCATAGGGTTCGCTATCCTCCAGCGATCCACCACCCTCCTGCGTTCGCGTTACTGTGGTCGTCGAGACCGCGGCAGAAGGCGTAACGCTGACGGTAACTGTGCGAGTCGCAGTCGTAGTCATCGTCACAGTTACCGGTTTTGGCGTCGGGGCGGGTGTGCTGTGGGCGCTTTGGCAGCCTGCCAAAAACACACAACCCAACGTAATAATTGCAATACGTCTACGCATGAATATCACCTGTTCATTCGCTCGAAATTTACCTGACAAGTATTGCCCGGGACTGTGCACTATCCGAACTCACCGGCACTACCACGCACGCCCACGTCACCCGCACTATCCCGGAATGTTGTGGTAAGTCCACATATCCGGCAAGCATCCACCCGGGCGGGTTTTCATTCTGTCGGGCCGCAAACTCGGATTCCGACTCAAACATTGCCGATTGTGGTGACCGTAACTGCTGGGCAACCTTTCTATGGCATAGTTCACGAGCCTGAAAAACGCTCCACCCCTTGAGTTTTTCGTTCGTTCCCGTCGTGCCGGTCATGTTTCTTGTGTCTTCCGTTAAATCCGAATCGGAAATATTAGGTTCGGCAGACTCGGACTCGTACCCTTCGCTGGTGGAACTGGTCGATTCGCTCGCACTGGATTCATCCGAATACGCTTCGCTTGTTGCACTGTGTCTGGTTGTGGAATGCGTGGAGCTTGCGGAATCCGTGAGATGCGAAACGCAGGAGGAAAACACCGGCACAATAATGAGAAAGAAAATAGCGGCAGTTACCACTATCAGCAATATGAGCCTGGACCTCGTGCGGGAGCGGAGGCCGTGGCGGTCGTGGCAGTGCCCCCATCACTGCGCGGTTGGTGGGGCAGGCGCAAAGCGAGCTGACTGTGGGTTCGGGGCCGGTGCCGCGAAATTCTGGCGACCCATATCACGTGGCGGTGCTGCCTGTGCTGGTGCGACTGCAGGGTGCGTCGCTGTCTGCGATGGCGCAGTGGGGGAGGGGCGGTGTGATTCCTGAAACCGGCCAGGTATGTGATAGTCACGGGGATGTTTTCGATAAGGCGCCAAGGCGGGAAGCGGTGACATCAATGGTTTTCCCGTTTCCTTATAGGCTGGATTGATGTCTACCAGCACATCTGGAACATCAATGGTGGCGTGACATGCGGTAACAATCCCCTGCTTGTCATAAGATTCCACGAGTGCGCGCATGCTCTCGCTCGTAGCAGTCGGCAATGTGCCAATGTATTTATCATCGAGGCGGATTTCAATGCCGCCAGTAATGGGGTGGAGGGTAACAAGATAATGCCCGCTATCCCGGTTTTTTGCCACCTTGAAAATCTGCCGATTAGTGATTGCAGTAATGGCTGTACCACGAGGAATCAGCACCCACTGTGCCAGTGGCGGATCATTCAACGGTACGATTTCGCCCGCCGGTTGCACCCCAACCGTGACCGTAAACTCCTCAGAGCCTGGCGAGTGGCTTGGGTCGTCCATGTTCGTCCACAATCGCGCCTTGACGACGGCGTCAACTCCGCTGGCAGCGAGCCGGGCCAGTTCGGGGAAATAAGGTTCAATGTCCGAATCAGGAAGATAGCCAAGAACCTGATTTCGCCATCGGACCGATACCGCATAGCCTGATGATGAGGCCCGCGGGTTGTCGATTTCCAGCACGAGGGTGGCGTCGAAAAGCCTAAAATTGCCGCTTCGTGGCACATGCGCCTCAATTTCCCGCAACACCGTGACATAATCCGCAGTCGATACCACTTTTTGGCCGTACCAGTCGGTCGTGGGTCGGGCATCATAACCGCTTGGGGGCATGACCGAATCCTTTAAAATTTATGTAAATAATGTTTAAGAGAAATTTTATCCAGCCATGAGCAGTTTATATATGGGTGTGGTGGAAAAATTGCTTTAAATACCCCTTATGGGTCAGGGTATATTGGGGTGAAATTATTGATCTAACCGTTTTGCAAGCTCCCCGGCATGCTCGTCGGTTTCAGCTAACGGTAGTATCCGTAATCCCCAAGCCTGACCAAGGCACCGTCACTAATTCAAATACTTCATGCTGCCGTGGGGTTTGCGGTAGCCAATATACTGCGGTAATGTCGGTGTCTTTTGCCAGGTTAATAACATGATTATCGGTATGCAGCCGGCCGCCTTTGGTGCGTAGTTTATCGATCTTGAGCGTCCATGCCTCCACCATGGATATGGTTTCTTGTGGGTGCAGGCTCTCAAACGAAAATACACTGTTGAGCTCGAAAACGTTTGCGTTTTTTATAATCACAAAATTCAGCGGTATCTCAAACCCATCAACATCAACTGACGCGGGCAGATACATGTTCTTTTCTAACTGCTTATGGCGCCGATACGTTGCCTTCACCATGTCCCGCGCCTGGATCTCCAATTGGGGATGCTCCAAATAGTGCTCATCGCCAATGAGCGTGACAAATAAGAGCTGGGTAGCCTGCTCAATAGAGGTCGAATCCACCTGTTTCGGCTCATCAATAATGAGCATGTTATTCCAGTAATCCATTAATGAGGCGAGGTAACCATTGACGCTTAATTCATGCCCAATGCTGTGTCTATGATGTTGGCAGGCGAGATGCACCACGTGCTGCTCTAGTTCGTCAGCGAGCCGCATGATGGATTGCTGTGACTCCATATACGCCAATTGGGAGGAGTCTTTTTTAAACCTTGCGGCGATCTCCCCAGTGGCTGTGTCTTCAACAATGACGCCAATGCCAATGGTGGTGATGCTATTAGCGCTGGGTACTGCACGTACCGTCCAATACCGTAATTTCATGGCTTGCTCCTGAAAAACCTTTCGTTACTGTGTGCAAAACATTTGGAAAGAAGTCTAATTGAAATGGTATTTGCTGTAAATTGGCACGACACAACATGAATCGTTGATATTGGTCATCAGCTTTTCCCTGAACCGATGGGTGCCGGTTTTATGGTTCCCGTCGGATTTGGACTTTCTTGTTGCTCACAGTCACAGCGTGATGATTCTCGGCTCCCCATGCAGGATGTCCAACCGCGATAACGTTCGGGCCATTGCAGCGGACTTATTCGATTCGGACCTGGAACATTTCAGTGCCGACACGTAACCAGAAGTTATTTTTCATCCTGCGGCCCAAATTGATGTTCGGCGTTCCGTCGTTGAGCCGCTTTTCGACGCCCATACCAACATCATATCCACAATCCGCTTTACTGAAGCTGCCCGAAAAACAATGTTCGAAAATTGTCTTCACCTCGTTCGGCGGCTTCATATAGGCAAACCCTGAGCATCCCCTATGCTGGCATGGTGGCGATTTTCGCCAGCAACTCCCCAAAACGGTTTCCCACCACTATTTTCGGCGGTAGAGACCGGTGAAACATTGGTAGTGGTGCAGGAACCTCTGGGCGGGAACCTCATATTCTGGCGGCCCGGGCTGTCAGAGACCTCGACACCCCAACTATGCTCCCGCTCACCTTCATGAATGTGCTCAAACCTGTCCTGCTTGACCAACATACCCCGATATTGTGGGTCGGGGTTGCATGAAGGCGTTGTTTAGCGTTGTGGTGGAACCAGCTGCCGCGGCATGACCTTGCCCGTGGCGGTGCGGGGGAGCGAATCCACAAAATGCACGTCCCGGGGCACCGAATGGGCTGCCAGCCGATCCAACACCCAGTTTTGGATCGCCTCCGTTGTGAGGTTCTGCCCCGCATGATCATCGGACCGCACTACCCATACTGCAATGCGTTTAAAAGTGTCCTCATCCTCGACACCGCCGGCATACATGTCTGCAATGCCCGGCATCTCCTCTAAAACCTCCTCCACACTGCGGGGATACACATTCTCCCCACCCACAATGATCATGTCATCCGCGCGGCCCAACACAAACAAGAACCCGTTCTCGTCTAAATAACCCCGGTCACCAATCTGGATTAAATGCCCATATTGGGTCATGGGAATATTCGGGTCGGTATAGCCACGCAACGTCACCGTGTTGTAGCAGAAAATCCGTCCTGGGATGCCCGTCGGGCAGGGCCGATCATTCTCGTCCAAAATAATGAAATCCGTACCAGTGCAGATCGGCCCCGACGTGGTTGGGTGCTGTGCGATCTCCTCCATAGAAGCCACTGCTACCGCCGAAATCTCCGTCGACCCATAGAGGTTGCACAAATTCTTTCCCAAACCGCTCATGCATTTTTCCACGAGCCAGGGTGATAGTGCGTTGCCGGAAGAGAAAATAAACTTCAGGCTGGAGCAATCATATCGGTCGTTATCAGGCAGATTCACCAAATCTTTCAGGAAAATCGGTGACGATAACATGCCATCCAACTTGCCCTCATCAATATCCCGGAATACCCGTTCCGGGTCGAAAATCCGGTGCGTCACAATGGTGCCCCGCATCCCTAGTGCAATGTTGAACACCGCCCACCCCCACGCATGGAACATTGATGCGGTAATCTGCACCCGCATCCCGGCGCGCCACGGCACCTTCGTCAAGATCCCCGCTAACACTGTTGGGGCCACCGGCTCTACCCGCACAACCCCCTTGGGTGTGCCCGTTGTCCCCGAGCTCATGACCACAATCGGGCCGTGCTTCGGGAAAAATGGCAGTCGTCGTTGTGGAATATAGGTTGCGATGATTGATTCTAAGTCCGGGTAGCCATAATCCAGGTTCGAATCCCGATGTGCAATAATCACCGGAATATCTATTGCGTCGGCATCAAATCGGTCGATGAACTCCTCATCAATGACCAGAATGTTGACACCATCCCGTTTTAGACAATTGGTCAACTGTTCCTTTGACGAGCCGATATTTTGCAGATATATGGTTGCCCCAGCAAAGCCCTTGGCTGCCATGGGGTAAATGATTCCCCGACCATTGCGTGCCATTACCCCCATGTGAATATTGCCGTTCATGGTATCTCGCAGGTAGGCGGCAAATATTTGGGCGTTAGTCCGCAATTGGGAATACGTTAGCGACCCGGAGTCGTCGATAAGCGCGGTGCGGTGTGGGCAAGCAATGGCGCCTTGTTCTACCTCTCGTGCCGTGGTGAACCGATACCGTGCAAGCACCAGCGGGGTTGCCAGCATTGCTTTTAATCCGCCTTCGGTAGAAATGACCCCAGACTTGAACAATGCCGGCACTAAATCCTTGAGCTGCACTATGGTGCGGGCAAATTTGGTAAAAGCAAGTTTATTCATAAGAGGCGTATCTCCGTAATATAGTTCAAGGCCAATGAGTGATTGACACTGATCACAACGGTGAAGAAGCTAACCATGGGTAGAAATTAACCGTCATCAAAAGTATCTTTTGTTTACTTATCGACGTCTGCTGTGACAAGGTTACGCTGCTACCTCCAGCATCCTATTATGCTGATCGGTGCGCAGCGGCCCTAACCATAGCATTTCCTGGGAATTTACTATCAGAAGATACCTATTACAGCCATGAGAATTACCCCCGAAAAGGCATGGTATTTTCTCGCCTATGCCTGCTGTTTATGCCAGTTATTGGTCATGCTTTTTCTAGCGGGTATTGGTGACTTTTGCCCCGGGTTCTTAGCCCATGGCAGTCATGTGTGGTTACGCACTCTTTGTCTTGGCCTTTGCCTTGACCAGTTCCGCGTCGATGACCTGCCGGAATACCTCGATGGGCTGGGCGCCGCTCACGAACTGGGTCCCCACCAATGCTGCTGGCACTCCATCGATGCCTAATGATGACCCATACCCTTGCGCTTTTTCAATCACTTCGTCGTATGTGTTGTCGGTGGCTTGTTCTTCGAATTTGGCCAGGTCTGGAACCCCAGCCTCTTTGGCGAATCGCACAAAATCGGCGGTCTTATTTTCGGGATGCCCCTTTCACCCCCGCAGAGGCGTGGTATAACGCATCGTGGAACTCGTGGAATTTTCCTTGGGCTGCTGCTGCCCGTCCTGCCTTTGCCGCGGCAACCGCGTCCGGACCATTGATGGGAAAGTCATTCCACTCTAACCGCACTAGTCCTTGATCCACATATTCCGATAGGATCTGTTTCCGCGCACCATTGACATACAGGGCACAAAATGGGCATTCAAAATCGGAAAACTCGGAAATGACGACTGGCGCATCAATCGCCCCCACCGCGAATGGGTCTTTTTGCGTTGCGTCGATGAACATTGAGCACATCATCCTCTGATTTGATGTCCCCACCGGGGCCCACAATGAACGCATCCAACTGTGCCGGATCCGATACCGGTTTCACGCTGCCGGTGCCTGCTGGCGCGAAATCTTCCCCGTTTTGCGGCTTCGAGAGTTGCTGTGGTGCGTAAATCCGCCTGGTTGTGCTGTGCGGCGGAGCCCTCTGTAATACCCCACAAATATCCGATCACAGCAATACCCGCCACAATGATGGCGAATATAATGACAAGGCGCACCACCTTCGGAGGGGTGAGCCGCAAGCGTTTATGTGCCATGCACGCTCCTTTAAATCAGCCAAAAACTGGCACCAGTTTAATGGGCCAACAACCTATGTGAGAAACTCTTCTTCCGGCCGTACCGCATTCTGCAGCGCTATTGCCCTCGTGCTAGCTGCGCGTATCGTAATTCTTGTTCCCGGAATCGAATCCACGTTGACAATGTGGTGAACCCAAACGCCATGATGAGTACATAGAGCATTAAATCCGTGCCTCGGGCGACCCCCACAGCCTGCGCCACGACTGTTACATCGTCTGGTCGTAGCACCGCCCAAATCGCCAATAACACCAGCAGTACGAACCCTAGTTTCACCCCGGCTTTTGCCCGAGCTTTACGACGGTTCGTGAGGAAATACAGCACCAATAAAATCGTGGTGGCCAGCAATAATGCCTGAACTATAGTTGTCATATCAAATTTTCCTTTACCAACAGCCCGTCAGCTAGAATATTGACCCCGTTAATCAAGGACTGGCCTTTACTCATCGAGTATTCGGTGTACAAAATATCCACTGGTTCTTCCGATACCCGCCATTGGTTGTCCACGATCTGTGACACGATTTCTGACGCGTGTGACATCCCGTTCATCCGAATATTCAACTCATCAGCCACTCGTCTATTGAAAGCCCGTAATCCATTATGAGCATCTGTCAGCCCTAACTTACGGGTTTTCCGTGACAATAACACCACGGTTTGCAGTACTAGGCGTTTAATCCACGGAACCTGATCATGGTCTGATTTGGGCCGACCAAACCGGGTCCCCACGATAATATCCAGCGGTTCGGTGCGCAACCGCTGCACCATCCGTATCACGTCTTTCACCTGGTGTTGGCCGTCCGCATCAAACGTCACGAAATACCGCGCCCCCGGCTGTTGGCGGGCATATTCCACCCCGGTTTGAATACTTGCCCCTTGACCTAAATTCACCGGGTGGTTCACCAAATGCGCCCCACCCGCATGAATGCGGTAAGCCGAATCATCGTGTGAACCGTCATTCACTGCAACAATGTTAGGGAAGACAGCCCGAGCATTTTCAATGACACCTTGAATGACCTGGCCCTCGTTATAACACGGAATTATCAGCCAAGTATCAGAAAAATCAGCTGAATTATTACTGTTCAATTGGTATCGCATTGTCATAATGGACTCATCGTACCGCGGGGGTAGCGGCTGGCTTACTGCGAAGAACGGTGAAACAGCAGTGAATAAACACGTTTAAGAAGCCCATGGGGTATTTTTCGATAGGACATACGAATGATAAAATTCCCAACCGAACGGGGGTAAGAAACCAGGCCATAGGTAACTAAATTACGCTGCAACTGCCGTTCTGCCGCCCACATACCAGCACTGGTTCGCCGCCGGAACTGGTCGTCTGATACCCGGAAAAATGTTAACGGCTCCGGGATGTTATAAAACCGGTAACCGTGGGCTAACAGTCGGGCAAACAAATCATAATCCTCCATGAAATGCACATTTTGGTACCCACCCACGGCCTTCACAGCCGAAACCCGCATCATCACACTGGGGTGGTTGATCGGATTATTAATCTTGGCGTAACGCTGAATCGCTTCGTGGGTTTCCGGTAACGCACGTACATTATTGGTGTCCCCCGGCTGATGGTAAAACTCCGATACCGCAGAGCCCACCACATCAAGATTCTGGTCTGTGGTAAAAGCACGCCAACTGGCGAGCAAATCGTTCCGGTGCGGCAATATCATCCGAATCTAGTCGGGCCACGAAATCCGTTTCAATGGTTTCCAGCCCAGCCTGTAATGCCGGGCCCAGCCCCTGATTCACCGGTAGCGGGAGCCGTCTGCTAGTAGGATGCTCGCGGCAATGCTGTTCTAGCACCTCGTATAATTCTGGCGTGAGTGGGCCGTCCTCCACGATAAGAATCTCATCGGCGCGGCGGGTTTGCTGAAGCAAGGAATCCAATGCGGCGGTCAACTCGTCGGCGCGAGTGTTGTGGTAGACACTCATCAACACGCTGACGGTAGGTGGTGATGCTCCCGGCATAGGGGTGGCGGATTCAGGGGCACAGACGTGGGCATAACAGCACGAGCCTTTCATATTGAACATCTTTATAAAATGTTTCGTAGTAACCTGCCGTACCCGGATTTGTCCAATCGTGCAGCCAAAATTTGCAGCTGTTCGGCATCAATAAACCCAGATTGGTAGGCAGCAGCTTCCGGTGAACCAATAATAATGCCCGTGCGTTTCTGTAAAACCTCTACATAAGATGATGCCTCACTCATGGAATCAAACGTTCCCGTATCCAACCACACGTCACCCCGTGTCAGCTTTTGGACCTGCAACTTTCCCTGTCGTAAATACTCCTCATTCACACTTGTGATTTCTAACTCACCTCGCGCGGAGGGGGTAATGGTGTGGGCAATGTCAACCACCGAATTGTCGTAAAAATACAATCCCACCACCGCAAAAATTTCGATTGTGGATGCTGCGGTTTTTCCACAATGGACAGTGCTTGGCCGGACTCATCAAACGCCACAACACCATAACGGCTAGGATCCGACACCTCATAGGCGAACACAATGCCTCCCTTGCGGATCCCGGCATTGACTTAGCGATGCCGAAAATTGTGAACCATGGAAAATGTTGTCCCCTAATGCCAGGGCCACACTGCTATCACCAATGAAATCTGCACCGATAATAAACGCCTGCGCTAGCCCTTCCGGTCGCTGTTGACCGCATATGCCAAACGAATGCCGAACTGCGAACCATCACCTAAAAGTCGCTGAAACGCACTCTGATCTTCAGGGGTGGTGATGATAAGAATGTCGCTAATACCAGCTTGAATGAGTGTTGACAAGGGGATAATAAATCATTGGCTTGTCATAAATGGGCATGAGCTGTTTGGAAATCCCCTGGGTTATTGGGTACAGGCGAGTGCCGGTACCACCAGCAAGAATGATGCCTTTCATCACTATGCCCCTTCACTATTGACCGATGATGTACCCGAAACCACTAGATTCCTCACATATTCTTCCAGTCGAGCCTCCCACAGCGGTGGAATAAACCCGATCGCCTCGATTTTCGCCAATGACAGGCACGAATTTTTTGGCCGCACAGCCAGCGCTGGCGCCGGTGCGGGTGATGCCGTAGAAGCCTGGGCGGAAACCCGCGCGGCGTATTCTTCAGTGCTGCACTCCGTTACACGGTCAGCATCAACCTGGGTGAACTCGAAAACCCGGCGAGCTATTTGCGCCCAGGACTGTGGTTGGCCGCTGTTACTAAAACCATAAACCCCATAAGGGTGCTCCCCGGCCAATAAATGCGCTGTCATCTTGGCAATATCGGTGCTGAACGTTAATCGACCCACCTGATCATTCACAACGGTCGGATGAGCCCCCGACTGCGCAAGGCGCACCATAGTAGTAACAAAATTCTTGCCATCCCCCACAACCCAACTGGTACGCACAATATAATGCTTCGCGGTTACTGCGATCGCAGCATCCCCAGCGGCTTTGCTCGCCCCATAGAAATTACTGGGAGCGATCGGGGTGTTTTCGTCCTGATCCCCGGATGCATCGCCGGAAAATACATAATCAGTAGAAAAATGCACCACCGTAAGATCATGGTTTGTTGCCAGCCGAGCTAGGTTTGCCGGGCCTGCCGCATTGACCGCCCAGCATTGGGCCCTATCCACCTCGGCATGGTCCACCGCGGTGTAGGCTGCCGCATTGATAATGACCGCATACTCGTCCCAATTCACCGCATCCTCAAGAACGTGGTAATCCGCAGTGAGGTCAAAATCCGAATGGTTACACAATGTTGCGTCGGGAAACTGGATGGCCAAAGCCCGCCCCACCTGACCATCCGCCCCGGTGATCAGAATCTTCCCGGGAGGCACGGCGGTGGCGTCGGCAAGCAGTGGATGAGTGCGATCAGCGGCGGAAATTTCGGCCTTATCCAGCGGAATTGGCCAGCAAATACCTAATGCGGGGTCCGCTAAATTGACGTGACTGTAATGAGCTTGAGGAGACCAGTGCGCATCCACTAAATACGTGTAAATGGATGGTTCTAATGCTTGAAAACCATTCGCCACCCCACGCGGCACGAAAACCGCCTGCTCAGTGGTGATTCGAGTGCTGAAAACCTTGCCGAAAGTGGGGGAGTCGGCACGCAGATCGCACCACACGCCGAAAATCTCGCCCTGAGCAATGGTGACAAATTTATTCCACGGTTCAGCATGTAAACCCCGGGTAACCCCTGGTTGAGCGTTGAAAAGAAATATTATTTTGCACCGGGCGGAATTCCCGGCATGCCTGACTGAGTTCCGGGATTGCCGCGATCTTTTCCCGCTGCCAATTTTCTTTAAACCAACCGCGATTATCCGGCCGTACATCTAAATGCAGGACCTGTAATCCGGCGATAGGGGTGGATGTTGCAGAAAAAGGGGTGGGTGACTTCATGGTTACTTACGCTACTTTCCGGCTCTTGCCTCGAATTGGTTGTTTCCATTATTGTCCGGTTGCGGCATAATTGGCTTCAACCTGCGCTTTGAGAGGTTCCCACCATGCGCGATTTTCGGTATACCAGGCGATGGTTTCCGCTAACCCAGTTTGCATGCCGGTGTCGGTGTCGGTAAATTGCGGCCGCCATCCTAATTCGGTGCGTAACTTTGTGGAATCCATGGCGTAGCGCTGATCGTGCCCAGGGCGATCACTCACATGTTCGTAAGCGTCGGGGCTGAGCCCCATGAGTTCGCAAATAAGGGAAATCACCTGCTTATTTGTTACATGGTCATTATCGGCGCCAATGATGTAGCTTTCCCCAATAATGCCATTATCGAGAATGAGCTGTACTGCTGAATTGTGATCGTCCACATGGATCCAGTCGCGGATTTGCGCACCAGTCCCATACAATTTCGGCGTCCGGTGCGTGAGAATATTTGTGATTTGTCGAGGAATGAATTTCTCAATGTGCTGGTAAGGGCCATAATTATTGGAACAATGCGAAAGCGTGGCAGGAATATGAAACGATCTGATCCATGCGCGAACCAGGTGATCCGCACCAGCCTTTGTAGCGGAATACGGTGATGACGGGTTATATGGGCTGGTTTCCGTAAACCTGCGGGGGTCGGTAAGCGCCAGGTCGCCAAATACCTCGTCCGTGGAAATATAATGGAGCCGGATGTCATATTTTCGTATGGCTTCAAGCACCGCAAACGTTCCCACGACATTACTATGCACAAACGCCGCCGGATCCCGCAGCGAAGCATCAACATGGGTTTCCGCCGCAAAATGCACCACAACGTCCGAAGCTTTTACTAGCTTATCGACGAGCTCCCGATCAGCAACATCGCCCTGCACGAAGTGAACATCAAGTCCCGTGAGATTACTGCTATTTCCGGCATACGTGAGTTTATCCAGGACTGTGATCTCATATTCCGGACGGGTAGCTAGTGTGCGGCGCACAAAATTGGTGCCGATAAAACCGGCGCCGCCTGTAACAAGCATCTTCATAAGAGTTAATGATACGGGGTTCAGCCGCAGAAAAACGACACACCCACGGGAAGAAAGTAGCATATTTATAGAATTCCACAGGCATTTGGGTGTAGTGTGACCCAAATGTGATTTTTATTTACGCAGCTCAAGATATATGTCTAGAAAATAGCACCTTTACTTGTGGATAACTTTTGTGCTACTTAGCGAGCGTGGTTGCGCGCTGATTAATCTGGTGCTAAAGGGACAAATTCCTAGTCCACCACTAGCCACCATATAGGTCTAAGGAGCACGATGACCATGTCACGCAACCGCAAAACCCACCGAAACCATCAAGCTCGTCGAAACCAGCGGCGACAGCGCCAAGCAGCCCTTCGTCAGCCAGCGCTAGCAGAACTCCCCGCAATTGTTGAAACGCTCGCCCCCGATATTGCCGATGACGATGAAACCGTGTCATTCAAGTCATTTAAGACTGCCACCCAATACTACAATCGCGCTGTTTTGGACCATCTCCTGCAATATCAGCTGATTTATGACGAACACTACGATGAAGCGCTCATGCTGATTTGTGATGGTTTTGGCCTCACCAAAGCCAACGGCAAACATTTGCTGACCACTGCGCGCATTCTTGCCATTCTCCCCGAGATACGTGCCCGCATTTACGAAGTGGCTACGGTTGACCTGGAACGTCTCATCATCATAGGCAAGCAACTTGCCGGTCTTAGCGATGACCAAATCAGTGGAGCTGGAACCAGCCATCTATAATTTATTCACCAGCGACGAGGAAACATACGAGGTGGGTGAAAACCACCACCATCCGGCGCAGCGCTGAAAACCGCCTCGCCTCGATGTGGACGAGGATGCCAGGGCGGCTGAAGAGCTCGGGTCGCGGCCCGGAGCAGAAAAGAAACAGCAACAACAAAGCCGGCTGGTACACCATGAACTGAACGACGGTCGAACGGAAAATCATCATCCGTATCGACAAGGAAAACTCACCCCAATTCAACCAGCAGGTGGCTGAGGCCGCCCAAACCGCAGGGAAAGAAGTTGCTGATTACCTATACGACCACGTTCATGCGGTTGTCGACCCAGATGTGACACTCTTGGCGGTAGCGGATGACAAGGGCAATCTTGTGGTAGAAGGATGCCAGCCAATGGTGGTAAAAAACGTAATTGACCTGCAAAATGCTGTTCGAGAGGCCCGCAGATACCGGTTGTCGAAACCGCGTGGCCTGATCAACACCCCGGAAGCGCCAGAACCAGGTCCCGCAGATCCAGACTCATCCGGGCATGCGGCTGCCTAAGCTACGGGCTTCGAGAAGCTTGAAGAGGTTGTTCGTGCCGTAAAAATTCCTACCATACGCACTACCAGCCCACAGAGCGGGCCGATGCATAGCGCCAACCACGCACCATTTTCTAGCGATAACGGTGAAGCGAGGAAGCAAATACCCACCAGTGTGGCTGTTGCCCACCCCCAAAGATAATACTGGTGCTTATCGATGCTCACTGCGGCGGCACCAGTAATCATCAGTGACGCGGTGCATGTTGCGCCCAGGGTGAATAATGCGAGTGATCGACCCGAAATGACATACGCATCACCCAAAACAACCACCATGAGCCACGGGCCAATCAACCATGCGGCAAAACTACCCAATAATCCAACAGACCATATCAGCAAGAATGGTTGTGATAGTGCCCGCAGTGGTTTATTACGGTGCTGGACAAACCGGACGACCAAAGGCAGAGAGAAATTACTGCAATGGGTACCAATAATGGTGCCCCTGGTCAAGATCACCTTACAAGACACCACATTGACCGACACTTCACCAATAGGTGTGGCGTCAGGATGGGTGAATTTTGCCAAGGTCGGAAAGCCTGTAATAAGCACTGCGGTTGCCCCGGAAGCCGCCATGGCGAAACCCGCACGTTGAAGAAACTGCTTAGTGGAAACATCCGCTCGTAACCGCAAAGTCTCACGCACCTGGGAGCTAAAAGTTACCAACACCAGCCATGATGCGGCACCCAGCACAGTGACCACTAAAAACGCCACAAGTTTCCACCCAAAAATCCAGGCAACAATCGCTAACACCATCCGTGAGACGGAATCCAACGTGATAAGTAACGCGTAACGATTCCACAATCTAGATGCGGAAATAAGACCAGCGATGGTGGCTTGCACGGTATAGCTTGCTAGCCCAACCGCCATCAGGACAATGCCCACAAGGTTATGCTGCGACAGAATCCGTGGTGACCACAGCGGTGCCAGAATAATAACAACAACCATGGTGACCAAGGCGATCCACAAACCAATAATGATGGGTTGAGCCAAACTTTTTGTCGTGGACGTGGTGACGGGATTTATCCCATGCGAATCGTCGTAGTGCTCTCTGGGCTTTTTGGGGGTTTCCAAAGCTGTAGTGACTGCGCGCGTGGTTTCCGTGTCAGAGACAGTACATTCCGTAATCGTGAAAAATAACCCCTGTAGAGCGAGGAATTCTATGGAGATAGTCGATTCCTTACCGAAAGCTCGACCGGGAATAATGACCACGGCAAAACCGGAAATACCAGCAATGGCAGTAGCGACTGATAACCATCGCATTGATTGTTCCGCTTGAGGTCGATGTGGCTTCACATCATGCAGCTTTTGTGTCGTTCATGTTGATATCTTTTAGTTGGGTGGATTTGCGATTCACTTTTCATATTTCACTGATGGTCCGATACGTATAGCATTTACAGCATCGCATAGAAAATAATTCATGAGATGAGACACATAATGCTCATCAAATGGGAAAAATGGGGGAGTGGGGGAATCGGTAAAAATAGGGTGTTGAAGTGCTCCACTAACCATGTCCCTGGGCGTCACTATCGTCACCATCATGTCATTCCATCAAGTTGGGCATGGCTGAATAGGCAAAGAGCATACATGCGTAAAACCCCACTAAACGCGGTAAATAGTGGGGTTTTACGGGAGTAATGATGTTACTCCTGGCTTGCCTCTACTGAAATGCAGAAAACCAGTTACTATTTTAGCTGAAAGCCTTCTCGAATGTCGGCCATGAATCCCGCAGATCTTGCTCCCAATACGACCATGAGTGCGTACCGGTGTTACGCAAAACAAAAGTTAGCCGGAATGTTCATGCTTTCCAACTTCTTTTTGAGGTCATGTGTGCAGGTGTTGGTGGCTGCTTCGATAGCACCACCCTGAACGACGAGAATGGACGAATTCACGGATGCGATCAGCGGGTCGGCTTTGCCGAGCTTGGGGCCATTAGGCATGTCCCATTCACCGGCTAGACCGGTGCCGTTGGATACGTAAATTTGGGAGCCGCGCAACCCCTCGGCTTGAGCGTGGGCGTCGTTGCGCTGCCATTCCGGTCCGCCAAGAGGGCCCCACATTTGTTCCCGGGAAGCGCCACCACGATTGAGAGTGACATTGACAAATTCGGCAGGAGCTGGTTTGGAGGACGCATAGCAACCAGAGAATGATGCTACACCGTCGTAAAACTTCGGGTTATGCTCAGCAGCATAGAGCTGGTTGCAGACATGGACATGCCTGCAATGGCCCGCTTGCCATTGCCTTTGAGCAGTTTCTCTAGGGGGCCAGGAGTTCCTTGGTTAAGAAGGTCTCCCACTTTTTGCTTGCCGCCCAACTTGGCGGAATCGCTGACCCAGTTTGTGTAGTAAGAAAATTTTACCAGCCAGTGGGAATGACCACGTTGATGTTCTTGTCCTTGTAGAAATCAATAACGTCCGTTTGGGCTATCCAGTTGGCATTGCCCTCGCCACCGTCGGCGCCATTGAGGAGATAGAGAACTGGTCGATTGGGGTCAGCTGCCTTGATGACGACAAGTGGGACTTCTCGGTTATCCATAGCAGGTGAGCTTGCCCACATTTCGGCAACTCGATTATCATTGGCGTCCAGTTTCTTTCGCCATGCAGGTTCTTCGCCTTCTTTTTTGCCCACCTTGATTACGGATTGCGGAGTATTGCCGGCGATCTGTGCAGGTGTCACTTCGGAGGCAAAAGCGGCATGTGGTGTGGCGGCAAAGACGGAAAGTGCAGCAATAGTAGCAGCTAATGTACGAGTGAGCTTCATAGACGAATTTTCCTATTGTGTGTTTGGCTGATTCATTCAGCCAAAGCTGTGATCATTATTTGAGTGTATAAGATGTTACAGATGCTGTATTTACCATCGGTTGTTTGTGCTTGGGTGTTAACAGTGCCGGAAAACATCAGCTTGTGACAACTCACACTCATCTATAAGTCTTATCGACTTAAAACAATTGAGGATAAGGCTGATGATAGAGCATCAAGTCGCAAAATATCTATAGGTACCCCTGTTTATTCCATGGGCTAAATCAGTAATATGCTGGACCTAGTGAGGAATTGCCCCACCACCTGGGGGTAGTGGCATTCCATGAGGGGGTATTATCCTTACGCTGATTGGAACTTTCATGATTTTCGGTCAGGCCAGCAGGCTCCCAGAGGGTATCAATAAATAAGGGGGACCAATTTGGGGGGAGAAACATACCCCATGGTTGCATATACACCGTGTAACGCTGAAGAATGACAGTGGTAATAAATAAGAAGGAACGAGAAGAACATATATTCGTGCGATAGTTCATGTGGTTTTCCTGAATGGGTCACATGCTCTATACATGAAGTGTTTATGTCATCACTGTCAAAGGCTTAAAGCCACATTGATCTTAAGGAGAAACTCATGCGGAGCCTGTCTTTTGTCGAAATCATCACCATCAAGCTCAATGAAATCTTGGGCGTTCTGTTGAACCTGGGGTCCTCCACCTCCAGCACGCTGAGCGAGAGTCTAGGAATGCTCTAAAACCTAATAACTAGCTACAGCAAAGCGTCAGTTGGCACAGTGGGAGATGACGGTAACCTTTTGCAGCACACATGAGCAAGAGTGTGTGAATAGGGTTCTGTTCGCTTGGCTGCCATGTAGTATTCGGACGAAAAATGCGACATTTTTGTGATTTTTTCGTATTCTGGATATGTGACTGAACATTTTGACGTAGTAGTACTTGGTGCCGGTCCTGGCGGCTATGTTGCCGCTATCCGCGCAGCTCAGCTTGGTAAAAAGGTTGCTGTTGTAGAAAAGCAATATTGGGGTGGTGTGTGTCTCAATGTGGGATGCATTCCATCAAAAGCATTGTTGAAGAATGCAGAAGTGGCCCATATTTTTAACCACGAAGCAAAAACATTCGGTATCTCTGGTAATGCTTCCTTTGATTTTGGGGCTGCCCATCAGCGTTCCCGCAAGGTCTCTGAGGGCATTGTGCGTGGCGTGCATTACCTAATGAAGAAAAACAAGATTACCGAAATCACTGGTTTAGGCGCCTTTAAAGACGCTAAAACCATTGAAGTGCGGGAGGTAAAGACGACAGGCAAAACCATTACCTTTTGATAACTGTATCATTGCCACTGGTTCAGTTGTACGCTCACTCCCAGGGCGTGACAATTGATGGAACATGTGTTTTCTGAAGAACAGATCCTTCACTCTGAAAGCACCAAAATCAATGGTGATTGTGGGCGCTGGTGCTATCGTATGGAATTTGCCTATGTGCTGGCTAATTATGGTGTTTCCATCACCATTGTGGAATTCATGGATCGGGTGTTGCCGAACGAAGACGCCGATGTTTCTAAAGAAATTGCAAAACAATACAAGAAACTTGGGGTCAAACTGCTCACCGGCTACAAGACCACTGCAATCCGTGACCTGGGCGGGAGCGCTGGCGTGGAAGTGGATGTGGAGTCCAAAGATGGTTCCAAGTCTGACACTCATCAAGGCTGATCGAGGTCATGGTGTCCATCGGCTTCGCACCACGAGTCGAGGGATATGGTCTGGAAAACACCGGCGTGAAAACTTACCGACCGGGGTGCCATTGACATTGATGAACGCATGCGGACAAATGTTCCCTGTATTTATGCTATTGGGTGATGTGACCGCTAAGCTACAGCTCGCTCACGTTGCCGAAGCTCAAGGTGTGGTTGCAGCGGAAACCATCGCTAACGCTGAAACTCAAGAACTCGGTGACTACATGATGATGCCACGGGCAACATTCTGTAATCCCCAGGTTGCTTCCTTCGGTTACACCGAAGAACAAGCAAAACAGAAGTTCGCAGATCGTAAAGTTAAAACTGCCACTTTCCCATTCTCTGCGAATGGTAAGGCACAGGGTTTGGCAGAATCCGCAGGTTTCGTCAAGATTGTGGCTGATGCCGAATTTGGGGAGCTATTAGGTGCCCACATGGTTGGTTCAGGGGTGTCTGAAATGCTGCCAGAGCTCACTTTGGCACAACGGTTCGATCTTACATGTGAAGAAATCGGCCGTAATGTTCACACCCACCCAACATTGTCCGAGGCTATGAAAGAGGCCGCGGAAGGCATTATGGGGCACATGATTAACCTGTAAGTTCATCGTTACCTACTGCGCCCGTAATGAGTTTGTGACTAGTTCAGCTAGTTACGGAACTTATGCCCTTGGTTTACTATTGAAACAGTAAAACCAAGGGCATAACGCATCTTTCGAGGGATAACGAAGATAGTATGCAGTTCAGCAGTCAGTTTGATAGTTGTCGCAGTGTCAACATTTTGATTGATACCAAACGGGTGGGATTTAGCTAACACAAAAATTTTGGATCGTTGTGGGGACGACTAAGAGATGTCACTTCACGCTTTTCCAAAACCCCTGTTAGTGGGGGGTATGGCTGCAATAAAGGCCAACATATTTCAGGCCAGGCTACCCTAAATTGCTGGTAGTTGGCTATTTTTTTCTCTATGACATAAGACACATAGCGGTGAAGTAGGTGGTTGGAGACCTCAAAAGCAGAATAAAGTAAGGGACGACACTGGAGGTGCCATGACTGTAAATAACATCGATCGTGACGCAATCGCTCACGGCAAAATTACTGAAAAACCGCTTCGTGATCGGCCGAAACACCCGACCTGGGTATTGAAATTATCAATGGCTGTCACTGGCCTGATTTTTGCTGCCTTTGTGGTATTCCACATGGTCGGCAACTTAAAGGTCTTCTTGCCCGCCTATGAGGACGGAAGCCGTCCTATTAACGTGTACGGCAAGTGGCTGCGTGAGATGTTCTATCCACTGCTGCCCCATGAGGCTATGCTGTGGATTTTCCGTATCGTGCTGCTAGCTGCCATCATTCTGCACATCTATGGTGCATTCGTACTTACCGAGCGGTCCCGCAAATCTCGTGGCAAATTCCGTCGCACCAACCTTATTGGTGGAATGAACTCCTTTACCAGCAAAACCATGCTGGTTACGGGTATTGTGCTGCTGGCTTTCATTATTTTCCACATCCTTGATCTCACCCTGGGCGTAGCCCCTGCCGCACCGACTGCCTTTGAGCACGGTCATATTTACGCCAATATGATTGCCAGCTTTCTCCCGCTGGCCAGTCGCAATCTTCTACATTCTGGCTATGGTTGTGCTTTTCCTGCACCTTTCCCATGGCATTTATCTGGCAGTTTCCGACCTCTGGCATCACCGGCAAGCGCACCCGAGCGGTCATGCTAGCGCTGTCCTACTTGGTTCCGGCCGTTGTGATGATTGGCAATATTTCCATCCCATTGTCTATCGCCCTAGGGTTAATCCACTAGGTTATAAACGGACGAAAAGGTAAATAATCAATGAGCACTCACTCTGAAACCGTAACTCGACCCGAGTTCCAACATCCTGCTTCCATTGTTCCTGGTGTGGTGCCGGGAACCGTCCTGGAATCTCACGAGCCCAAGGGCGTGCCCACCAAAGAAATGTGGCAGTACCACAAAGACCACATGGAGCTGGTTTCACCGCTCAACCGTCGTAAGTTCAAAGTTCTCGTTGTTGGAACTGGGCTGGCAGCAGGCGCTGCCGCCGCTGCACTCGGCGAATTGGGCTACATCGTGAAGGCTTTCACCTACCATGATGCTCCTCGACGCGCCCACTCCATTGCAGCCCAAGGTGGCGTGAACTCCGCTCGTGGTAAAAAAGTCGATAACGACGGCGCATACCGCCATGTAAAAGACACCGTCAAAGGCGGCGACTACCGTTGTCGTGAATCCGACTGTTGGCGACTGGCCTACGAATCCGTTCGGGTTATCGACCATATGAACGCCATTGGCGCTCCGTTCGCTCGGGAATACGGTGGTGCGTTAGCCACCCGCTCTTTCGGCGGTGTGCAGGGTGTCTCGCACCTATTACACCCGTGGGCAAACCGGCCAACAGCTGCAGCTGTCCACAGCATCCGCACTGCAACGCCAAATCCATTTGGGGACCGTAGAAATCTTCACCCACAACGAAATGGTGGATCTGGTGATCACCGAGACTGACGGGGAAAAACGCTGTGAAGGTGTTGTGATGCGTAACCTCATCACCGGTGAGCTCACAGCCCACACCGGTCATGCGGTTATTCTTGGTACCGGCGGCTACGGCAATGTTCCACATGTCCACGCTGGCAAAGAACTCTAACGCTGGTGCCATGATGCGGGCATTTGAAGCTGGGGCATATTTGGCATCTCCTTCATTCATCCAATTCCACCCCACCGGTCTGCCTGTGAACTCCGAATGGCAATCCAAAACCATTCTGATGTCGGAGTCGCTGCGTAACGACGGCCGAGTGTGGTCACCGATCAAGCCCAAAGACGATCGTGACCCCAACACCATCCCCGAAGAGGAACGCGACTACTTCCTGGAGCGGCGCTATCCGGCATTCGGTAACCTGGTGCCCCGTGACGTGGCTTCTCGTGCTATCTCCCAACAAATCAACAAAGGCCTCGGGGTTGGGCCGCTGCACAACGCAGCCTATCTCGACTTCCGTGATGCTATTGAACGACTGGGGCAAGATACCATTCGGGAACGGTACTCCAACCTTTTCTCCAAATGTATGAAGGGAAGCCATTGGCGAAAACCCCTACACCACTCCCATGCGCATTGCACCCACCTGCCACTTCACCATGGGTGGCCTGTGGACCGACTTCAACGAAATGACCTCCATTTCTGGCTTGTTTGCCGCCGGTGAGTGCTCCTGGACATACCATGGTGCTAACCGTCTTGGCGCAAACTCGCTGTTGTCGGCGTCTGTGGATGGCTGGTTCACCTTGCCGTTCACCATCCCCAACTTCCTGGCTCACCACCTTAACGAGCCCCCGCTTGCCGAAGACGCACCTGCTGTCCAGGTCGCCCTGGACCGTGCTCAAGCCCGTATTGACCGATTGATGAACATTAAGGGCAGTGATCCACACGGCCCCGAGTACTATCACCGCCAATTGGGTGAAATCCTGTACTTCTCCTGTGGTGTGGCGCGTAACATCGAAGACCTCAAGTCAGGTATCGAAAAGATTCGGGCACTACGCAAAGATTTCTGGTCCAACCTGCGTATCCCTGGTTCCCAAGATGAAATGAACCAGGTGCTGGAATACGCCGCCCGTGTCGCTGACTACATTGACCTGGGTGAACTCATGTGTATTGATGCTCTTGACCGGGATGAGTCCTGTGGCGCGCACTTCCGGGATGATCACCTCTCACCAGAAGGCGAAGCCGAGCGCGACGACGAACACTGGTGCTTCGTCTCTGCCTGGGAGCAGGGTAAGAACGAAGGCGAGTTCATTCGTCATGCCGAGCCGCTCACCTTCGAAGCCATCCCTCTGATGACAAGGAACTGCAAGTAATGAAACTCCATCTTGAAATCTGGCGCCAGGCCGGTCCGTATCACGAGGGACACTTCGAATACGTCACCGTCGAAGACGCAGTTGCTCAAATGTCCATCCTCGAACTCTTGGATCACGTCAACTCCGGCCTGATCGAAGAAGGAAAGGAACCTTTCGCATTCGCATCCGACTGCCGTGAAGGTATTTGCGGTACCTGCGGGCTCATGGTCAATGGTCGCCCTCATGGCCTGGAGCAAAACCAGCCAGCTTGTCAACAGCGGCTACTCAACGTCAAAGATGGTTCCACGCTCAAGATCGAACCGTTCCGTTCCGCAGCATTCCCTGTGATCAAAGACATGGTGGTTGACCGATCTGCCCTAGACCGAGTGATGCAGCAAGGCGGTTATCGTGTCCGTGAACTCGGGTACCGCTCCCGACGCCGACACTCTGCACATGAATCACCAAACGGCAGAGCTTGCCCTTGACCATGCTGCGTGCATTGGTTGTGGTGCCTGTGTGGCAGCATGCCCCAACGGTGCCGCCCACCTGTTTACCGGTGCCAAGCTGGTCCACCTGTCACTCATGCCCTTGGGTAAGGAAGAACGCGGTCGCCGTGCTCGTAAGATGATTGACGAGTTGGAAACCAACTTTGGTCACTGCACCCTCTATGGTGAATGCGCCGATGTTTGCCCTGCAGGTATCCCATTGAGCGCAGTGGCTGCGGTGAACAAAGAACGGGCTCGTGCGTTCTTTACCGCCAAGGATGCGTAGACGCATAAGTGCTTATGAGCTCGTGAAAGTAGTCTTGGTAACAATATCAGAAAGTAATGCCTGAACTTTGGTCAGGCATTGCTAGACTGATAACATAATCTCTTGATTAGTATCTCGATTTTTCGCATTTAACTCACACTGCTTAAAACTTCAGAAAGAAAGGCACGTCCATGTCAGCCGAAAACCAGATGGCTGAGTACCCGGTCTTCGACGGCCAGGTTTCTAGCCGCATGAACTACATTGATGGTTATGATCCATCAAGCCTGATGGCTCCGCATTCTTCCCTGCTACGCACCAGCACATGGGTTGGCATGGGCCTTGTCCTGTCGTCATTGGCCGCGATCGGGCTGACAATATTTGGGGCAGCCAGTGCGGTGTATCACACCAGTGATTACGCATCCACGTATTTGATCATTGGCTTGGTACTAGCTGCGATCCTACTGGTAGGCGGATTCGGCCTCATCCAGTATGGTCGTCGCTATTACTACCAGTATCGTGCCGAAACTGGTCGTGTAAACTAACTAAGCGTCCACGCCTAGAAAACCCCGCTTCGGCGGGGTTTTCGACATTCAATACGGCTCATGTTGAACATATTCAGGCATGTACTGTTACTGAAGACCTCACCGAGATCAGCATCGACAAGCAAAAACAGGAATAATAGCAGATATGGAAAAACCCGTAACCACCACACAACGGCTAGCAGTACCTGGCCCCTCACCAGAAATGGAGGCGCTCAGACGCACTGAACTACGACGGTATAAAGCCTTAGCCACTGGATTGCTACTTATTGCCGCCGTCATATTTTTCGGATGTCGTTGGTTGGGAAGCACACGGACAAGTCGGTGCTTGGGTTGGTTTTTGTTCGTGCTGCAGCTGAAGCTGGGATGGTTGGTGGCCTGGCCGACTGGTTTTGCCGTGACCGCACTCTTTCCGCTACCCCCTGGGGCTGAAAATACCCCACACTGCCATTATCCGACGCAAAAAAGATCAAGTGGGTGAAGCCCTCAGCGGTTTCGTTGGCGATAACTTCCTCAATGCAGAACTTATCACCGAAAAAGTTTCCAAAGCCGAAGTGCCAGAGCGTATTGCCAAATGGCTTGTTGAACCAGAGAATGCGGAAAAAAAGTATCCCGGGAAGTCGGTAAATTTGTAGCCAATGCGGTCAACGCTCTTGACCCTAAAGACGCAGAAGCCGTCATCCGAGCCTCACTCATTGAGAAGCTCTCTAAACCAGAATGGGGGCCGCCACTGGGTCGAGTCTTGCAAAAACTTGTTGACGGTGGACAAATCGAACCCCTGGTCGACCAGTTTGTCGCTTGGATGCATAAAAAAAGCGCTCACCTCGGAAGAATTCATCACCCGAGTGCTCGACGACCGTGCCCCAATCTGGGCTCCCCGCTTTTGTCAACGAACTCGTTGGTGACCGGGTATACCGTGAGCTCATCACCTGGACGGCCGCGGTTAATGCCAATAAAAATCATGAGGCCCGTCACGCCATTCGCCGATTCATCAACCAATTCATTGATGACCTGCAGCACGATCCCACCATGATCGCCCGCGTCGAGGAAATCAAAACCGACATCATGAATTCCTCCGCCGTGCACGACGCCGCCGGAACTCTTTGGAACAGCGCCCGTGACGGTTTGATATCCGCAGCCCGCGATGAGCAATCCGTGCTCCGACGCAAAATTGTAGAACTATCCATGACGTGGGGAGAAAAACTCCAAACGGATGACGAGTTACGCCACTCTGTGGACCAACGAATCACTGGTGCAGCGGCCTTCCTTGCCGATAACTATGCGGACGAAGTAACCAGCATTATCTCCGAAACCATTGAACGGTGGGATGCTGATGAGGCAAGCGATAAAATCGAACTCATGGTGGGCAAAGATTTGCAGTATATTCGCCTTAATGGCACTATCGTGGGAGCATTGGCAGGTCTTGCTATTTACACCGTTTCGTACCTACTCTTCACAATCTCCCCGTTGTAACCCAACCATATATACAATAACCCGTAGAACCATCAATATTGCAGGGAATAAAAACTGTTGCCATGAACATTGAAAGCATCCTCAACCAAGCAATTCTATTCGGCTATTGGCTTATAGCGATCTTCGCGCTCATTGGGGCGCTACTGGCAGCCACCACTCGTGAAGATGCGTTCACTGTCGCTGAACGTCAAGGAAAAATTAGCGTGGGTTGGATTGCTTCTTCTATCAGCATTAGCCATAGCTATTGCCATGCCGTTCCTCTCATGGATTGGCATAGTCATCACCGGATTGTATTGGTTCGATGTGCGGCCACAAATTAACGACATTCTGAGCGGAAATTACGGATGGTAGCCAGCATAAACACTGGTGAATGCCGCGCATGAAAATCTATCGCACATTCCTCACCCCCCAGCCGGAAAAAATCATTGCGGCGTGCGCTGCCGGCCATAGCGTCTGCGTGCCCCCCAACATGTTGGATTTTTGCCACAGGTGACGTTGTTAGCTTTTGCTGGCTACCCCCACCGGTAACCACCATCAACTCGTCAAAGCCAGCGAAGCCCGACTAGCGGCACAACAAGGCGCACGGCTCATTATCGCTGTCCCCAGCATCATATCCGGCACCATGGCTGGAACATCCAATGATGCTCATGAATCACTCATGGCTGAAATTGTATTACTACGAGAAGCCGTGCTGCATCCAACCACTCTAGCCATCGTGGTAGACACCCAAGCGCTCTGATGATGCCCAAGCCCTCGCATTAGCCACTGTTGCTAAAAACAGTGGTGCCGATGCCATCTGCACCGGTGTGACAGAATCCCGGCCCCACGCCCACCCAGTATTAGCCTCGGTGCTTCCAATCATTGCCATTGGGCAAAGCCCCACATGCGCCCAGGACGCCATGATATGGCTCAACACTAACACCAATCCAGCAGAACGCAGCTAGTCCGTTACCCTTCAACTACCCAGCCCCTAATCCCAACCCCACAGCTTATGGTTTGTGGTACCCGGCGCGCAGGAACCACAAACCATGACTTTATTATGCTTGGTTATTGCGTTGACATTGATTCGGAAGCCGCCGACAACTTCACGTTTTGGCCGCTCATTTTAATCCGCAGCCCACCATCAATAACCGTCACCTCATCGGTGGCCATGCCATTGGTGTTCACCTTGGAAATGTTCTCATTCAGGCCCTTCGACACGGTTTCCGTCACTTCGGACGGCAATGCAAAACCAAATAATGCCGTGTTTACCGCGTCAAAACCCAAATTGCCATCCTGTACCTTAGGCTTCAGCGTTAACGTGGCCGCCCCATTGGTGAACTCCACATCAATCGTGGAATTCTGTGGGTTACTTGTCACCTTGGTCACCTTCACCACCTGCTGCAAAAGCCCCTGTAGATTCGCCTTCAAATCAGATGCATCTGTGTCACCTGACGTATCCTGTTGCGCTACAGCTGATTGCACCATCGCCAGCAAGAAAGCATCATCCGGTTCTACCTCCAGTGTCATGGTGCGGGCGGTGGGATTCTCCGAATCTAACAGTGATAACCCATCGGCAACCATGCGGGTCTTGGGCACCCCAGTGATTTCACTAATGGTGGAATCGGCATTCTTTTTGATGTTTATCGTTGATGGGGTATCCAGTTCAACGTGAGGAATCTCCCCTTTCACCAGGCCCAACAATAAGGGCGATAGGCCAAATGAGATTTTGGGCTTTCTTTTGCTCCGATGAGGTTTGGGTGTCTTGTGCCGCTAAGGCCTGGACCACCTGGTTGCCAATAAACCAGCGCAGCCCAAACTCTGCGACTAACAGTAGAACTGCTATCCCAATGATTATTGTTAGGAGGATTGTCCCAGCAGATGAACGTTGTTTCATAACCATCTAGTGTGGCTGATAAACCTTGAATGTGCCACAATCAGCGCTGAAAGATCACAAAAATGTGGTTGTCTTCGGCGCAACCACCGACCATGGGACAGTTAAAACGTTGTCCCTGAAGCAGCTGTGGCCGTGTGATCGGCAGGTGTTCACGTAATAGCTTTTGGGTTTCCCGCCACCGGATTCGCGGCCCAAATGCGGCCAAACCATTGGTTTTGTCCCAACAGTCGTCGCAAAGCCGCAATAATGAGTGAATTTTCTGCCCTGGTACATTTCGGTGGATCAGTATTTTAGGTAACCGTTCCGCCACATCTGAGGGTTTCGCCACATCCCATGGTTGCCACGCCAATGTGAGCGACACCGGACCTTGCCGATTGAGTAGCACCCAACTAGCCCGCCTACCTAACTCATCGCATGTTCCCTCAATGAAAAACCCCACCCGGTGCCAGCCGGCTACACACCATGCGCCACGCATCCGGCACCTGCGCCACATCGTATTGCCGCAGCACATTAAAAGCCCGCACCAAGTGGGGTTGGTAGCCCGCCAGCTCAAACCCACCCCGCTCAAACCGTACCCCATCCCGTGGCGGCAATACCCGGCTGGGATCAATCTCTAACCCAACCACCGATACGTGTGGGTTCATGCGGCGCAACCACCACGCCCATTCACACGTAGTGGTGTAACTGTCCCCATAGCCCACATCAATAGCCAACGGTGCCGCAACCGCATGCGGACGTAGTTTTTGGCGCAGCTCAGGATGATAAAAAACCCACCGGTCTACCTTCCGCAGCCGGTTAAAACCAGTCGTGCCGCGGGTGATGGTCCCAATGGGCTGTCGTGAATGACGGCGAAACTGTGCGCGCTGATTATGCCCATGATTCGCCATAAAATCTACAAAAAATTAGTGTGACGCCACCCAGTCAGAAGTGATGGCACCCTCATTACCAAACAGTTCGCCTAGCGCCTCAGCCACCTTCGGCTCGATAGCCGGCCCCATGAAAGGAATATTGACCGTGACCTCATTCGCATATTCGAGAGTAGTTTCGTCACCACTGCCAGACAGATTGATGGTGCCCTTGAAATCTACCGGTGTCCCCTTGACGTCGGCAGTGTACGACAACGCAGCGGTTTCCCCAGTCAGCGGCCCCACCGTGACTACCCGCTTGACTTTGAGTGCTTGACTGATCATCGAACGCACAGCCTCCGGCAAAATTTCCAGCGGCAACACCTCTACAGGGTGATTTCCGCACCACCATCTGTAGGCACAAATTCATGCACCTCGCCAGGCTCGGGGGATAGGGTAGCAGCCACATGAGCCCAATATTCTTCGGTGGTCAGGGCAGCATGCACCGATTGAGCTGGATGTTTAATGGTTACAGTATTGGAACTACGCGTAGTCATGCATACAGATTACCCTTAATATGGTGACTATGCTCATGGAACCCTTATTACAGCTTTTCGACGCCCATGTTCGCGGCGTCGTTGAGAAGCGCGATGATGTACAACTCGTCGATACCACTTTCGCCCAACTCACCACCCTCCACCTTGGAGGGCAGCCCGCCCACACACTGCGCTGCACCACCCGTGATGCGGTTGTTGATATTGTGAAACTCCTTGACAGGCACAATATTCCACTCCTCGTCGTTGGTGGCGGCTCCAACCTTGTCATCGCCGACGGCGATATTCCCCTCATCGCGGTCATTGTTGCCTGTGACGAAATCTACCTGGATAAAGAAACCGGTGAGCTTGAGGCCGACGCCGGCGCCGTGTGGGACACAGTTGTTTCACTCTCCGTCGACCAAGGCATGGGCGGTATCGAATGCCTCTCCGGCATACCCGGTAGTGCTGGCGCCACCCCCGTGCAGAATGTTGGTGCATACGGTGTGAAATCGCCGATGTCCTCACCGAGGTGGAGCTTTACCGCCGTGACACCGGGGCTCAGGGAATGGGTGCGCTCCGCCGAACTGGAACTTTCCTACCGCTACTCCAACCTGAAATTCACCAACAAAGCCGTCGTGCTGGGCATTCGACTCCGGCTTCGAAATGATGGGTTATCGGCACCACTACGGTTCGGGGAACTCGCCCGGGTTCTGAACGTATCCGTGAACGAAATCGAAGCACGCAGGCTCGCCACCACTGTTCGTGCTGAGGTTCTCCGGTTACGGAAAAAGAAAGGCATGGTTTACAACCCTGAAGATCACGATACGTGGTCTGCCGGCTCATTCTTTACCAACCCCATTGTTTCCCCAGAGGTCGCCCAACACGTTCGTGATGTCGTCGAAAAGCTCCACGGCGCAGATGACGCTGCCGCCATGCCGTGCTTTGATGCTAGCGGCGGGCGGAAAAAACTCTCCGCCGCCTGGCTCATCGAACGCGCCGGCTACCCCAAAGGCTACCCCGAAGACGGTGCCGCGCGGCTTTCCACGAAACACACCCTTGCACTCACGAATCGTGGTGCCGCAACCACCGAAGACCTGGTAGAGCTCGCCCGTACTGTACGTAATGGGGTGGAAAAAACCTTCGGTGTGAGTCTTGTCCCCGAACCGGTGTGGGTGGGTGTTAGTTTATAAACTTGCTGATCAGTTCGGCCTGGACTTCGCGTCGCCGAATTTTGCCCATTTGGTCCCGTGGCATGTCTTCAAAGTGGTAGAACGTGCGTGGTACCTTGTAGCGAGTCAACCGGTCGCGGCAGAACTCTTTCAATCCCTCTGGGTCCAATGCCGCGCCGGGGCCAAGTGTGATGGCGGCCACCACGGATTCTGACCCGTCTTTGCGCGGCATGCCCACTACGGCGCAGTCGGTAATATCCGGGTGCGAAAGCAGTACTTCTTCCACTTCTAGTGGGTGCACATTAAAACCACCGGTGATAATGACTTCTTTAATGCGCGCTACTAGGCGGATAAATCCGTCTTCTTCCATGATGCCCACGTCACCGGTGCGGTACCAGCCGTGGTGGAATGCTTTTTCGGTGGCTTCTGGGTTGTTTAAGTATCCGGCGAATACTTGTGGCCCCCGGACTAGCACTTCGCCTTCTTGCCCGTCGGGCATGGTCTCATCCAAGTTTTTGGGGTTACCGATTCGTACTTCTGTGTCTGGGAATGGGATGCCCACATAGCCGGGTCGTCGATTGGAGTTCATGGGGTTCCCCACAATAATGGGGGAGGTTTCGGTGAGGCCATAACCTTCTACTAGCAGCCCGCCGGTGAGTTTTTCCCACTGCTCTACTGTGTCCACTGGCAGTGTGGATGCCCCCGAGAAAGAATTCCGCACCCCGCTAATGGAAATGCCGTCGGCTTTCGCCGCGTCCACAATTTTCTGGTACAGCGTCGGCACCCCCGGAACCCATGTGGGGGTGCGTTTCTTCATGATCTGCATGATGAGTGGGATTTGCGGTGCCGGCAGGAGCATGATTTCGCCACCAATATAGACTGCCAGGTTCAGCACAATAGTGAGCCCATAGGCGTGGAAAAATGGCAGCGCCCCCAGCAGTCGTTCTTCGTTGCCGAGATCTTTCACCCAGGCTTTGCCCTGTAATAAGTTGGCGAAAAGGCCACCGTGGGTAAGCTGTGCCCCTTTGGGATCTCCGGTTGTTCCCGAGGTGTATAGGATTACCGCGACGGATTTTGTGGTGACGTCAATGTTTGACACCACATCATCCCCGTTACCACCCAAAGCTGAGCTGATGAGCAGATCCCACGGGATAGAGTTGGGTGCGGGTGCGGTGAGTGCTTCTCGACGTTTGGTAATCATCGGTAGCGGTAGCCCTAGAATGAACTGTTTTGCTTTGGGCATTGCATCAATCATGTTCACTGACACAATGGTTTCCAGCGGGGTGGTGCGGCGTAGCTTTTTCCAGGGTGGAAGCGGCTTTGTCCCATACGATAGCTACTCGTGCCGCATGGTCGTTGAAGGGTGATTCAAGTTCGTGGGCAGTGTAGAGCGGGTTGTGCTCGACCACGATTGCCCCTAATTTCAGGATTGCGAAATATGCGGCAACATGTTGCGGGCAATTAGGAAGCGCAATGGCAACGCGATCTCCTGCCCGTACTCCTAAGGCGCGGAGTCCAGCGGCGGCAGACCGTACTTGTTTGTCTAGCTCACTGTAGGTTTGTGTGCGGCCAAAGAAATATGTGGCAGGCTTGTCTGCGTTGAGGGAAAGGTTATTATCGTAAATATCCAGCAGCGTGGTGTCTTCATAATCCAGCGAATGCGGTGTCCAAGGGCCATAAAAATCAAGCCAGGCTTTAGTCTCGTAAGCCTGTGGTTTCTGCGGGGTAGCGGTTTCCCCAGGTGTAGCTTTGGTCTCAGATTCGGCTGGTGTTGTGGGCGTCTCCTGGCTTTCCGTTTTTGGCGGTGCAGCCTCATGGCTTGGTGAATTGTGGGATGAGGGTTCATGTTTTGACATTTGTGTCATCCTTAACACTGCATGGATTATGGGTGATAGTTATGAGTAACGTGGTGCATCTCAACATAGGGTGGAGAATAACTACCACATGAAAATATGTAGTTAGAAGCATACCCCACAACGTGAGCATTTCCTTACGAAGCATTATGAAGTGTAGCGAAACTACTGCACAATAATGATGGTTGCATTCTTGGCGGCGACCATAACCACAAATAATTTAGGCATCCAATAGAAAAGCGAGAGTGGGGAAGAACTACACTGATAAACATGCGCGTTGCAATGATATCTATGCACACTTCTCCGCTGCAGCAACCAGGTATTGGTGATGCTGGTGGCATGAACGTTTACATTCTTAATGTGGCGATGCATTTGGCAAAACTGGGTGTTACGGTGGACATTTATACTCGGGCAACCCGCCCCAGTCAGGGGACAGTGGTGCAGCTCCGGCCAAATTTACGGGTTATCAATGTGGTTGCCGGGCCATATGAAGGGTTGAGCAAGGAGGAGCTATGCACGCAGCTGACAGCATTCGCCCGAGGTGTGCTGGAGTTCGTGCGGGAAAACCACATTGGTTACGACCTGGTGCATAGTCATTATTGGTTATCAGGCCAGGTGGGGTGGCTGATTCGGGACGTGTGGCAGGTCCCACTAGTGCATACTGCTCATACGTTGGCAGCGGTGAAAAATCACCACCGGTCATTGACTGATACCCCGGAATCGGAGGCGCGGCGCATCTGCGAACAACAATTAGTTGATAACGCAAACCTGTTAGTGGTGAATACGCTGGAGGAGTCCAACGACTTTGGTGCATCATTATGATGCACAACCTGCCAAAAATACGGATGATGACTCAGGCACGGACACGGAACTATTCACCCCAGGCACAGAGCGGAACACAGAGCGGGCCCGGCGCGAATTGGGAATCCCGCTATGTGCAAAAAGTAGTGGCGTTTGTGGGCCGGCTGCAAGAATTTAAAGGCCCACAAGTGTTGATTCGGGCGACGGAACGGTTGGTGGCGCGTGATCCGAATCGAAACTTGAAAGTATTGATTTGTGGTGGGGCTTCGGGTGCTGGGGCCGCGTTGGAAAAATTACATTGGGCTGGTGCACGAATTGGGGTTGGAGCATCGAGTCAGATTTTTGGATCCCCGGCCGCCGGAGGAGTTGGTGGAGATTTATCGAGCGGCCGATATTGTTGCGGCGCCCAGCTATAACGAATCGTTCGGGCTGGTAGTGATTGAAGCGCAGGCATCCGGTACCCCGGTCATTGCGGCCCGGGTGGGCGGGTTGCCGATTGTGGTGGCGGATGGGGAAACCGGCATTCTTGTTGATGGGCATGACCCAGACGATTGGGCTGATGCTATTTCCCGCATGCTTGACGACGACGCCATGCGGCTGACAATGGCCGAACGGGCGGTAGCCCATGCCGCCCAGTTCTCTTGGCAGTCATCAGCAGCGGCACTGGTGCAAATCTATCAGGAAGCACTAGCCGGTGTGAATAGCCCCTAGTGGGCCACCAGCTGAGTGATACGTCGGGCTACTCGGGTGGGGGCCAGGCGGCGGGCATAATAAAACACGGTGTCCGCTGCAGAAACCCCATAATGGAGTTTTCCCGCTTGCCATCGGTTATGGGGTGAATTGCCTGCCACACACGGTGGGCAACCTGGTCAGGGGTGATATGGACGCCAAGTCGTTTTATGGAACCTGCGGTGGCATTATCGGACAGGCTAGTTTTAGCCCATAGGGGCCACAAGGCGATGACCCGAATACGATGCTTCGCCCACTCTAAACTGAGTGCTTCGGTAAGTCCGGCAACGAAAAATTTAGTGGCGGAGTAAACAGCGATGGTAGGCTGGCCGAAAATTGCCGAAGCAGAACCCACATTAACAAGAGTGCTGCCAGGACTGAGATGCCGGAATGCTGCATGTGCGCCGAGTGCTACACCAGTACAGTTCACGGAAATTTGGTGTTCGATGGCTGTAGGTGAAATATCGGCGATACCACCGAGGTGAGCACACCAGCGTTATTCACTACAACAGTAATGGTGCGGGTGGGGGAGTGGGCGGCAAAATCCGCCAGGGCGGTCTCCCCACGACTGGGCGTCAGTGACATCAAGAACACCAGTAATAAGATTCGGATGGGTGTAATCGACGGTATCAATATCGTAGGCGCCGACGATCCAACCCCGGTCGAGGAATAATTCGGCGATCGCCCGCCCGATTCCACGGGCCGCGCCGGAGATGAAAATGGTGGACATGATCCCCAGCGTAGGCTGAGAGCATGAGCGATACCACCATGATGCAGGTTATAAACCCCCGCACCGGGAACGTGTGTGCCACAGTACCGGCATGTTCCGCGGCAAAAACCCTGAAAGCAATCCAGGATGCCCGTGCCGCCCAGGCCGGGTGGGCGGCACGGCCGGTGGTGGAGCGGGCAAAAATCCTCATGCGGATTCACGATGCTGTGTTGCACCGCCGCGATGAGCTGTTGGACATCATCCAATTGGAGACTGGGAAGAATCGGACAAGCGCATTAGATGAAGTGATGGATGTTGCTATTAACGCCCGATACTATGCTCGGCATGCGGCACGGTTGTTACGGCCACGGCGGGTGCGGGGAGCGTTACCGCTGTTGACTCGCACAACCGTGGTGCGGGATCCATGGGGAGTTGTGGGGATTATCGCCCCATGGAATTATCCGCTGACCCTCACACTATCCGATGCTTTACCTGCACTGGTGGCAGGCAACACAGTAGTGGTAAAACCGGATGCACAAACCCCACTATCAGCCCTCTTGGGGGAACAAATTATCCAGGCAGCAGGAATACCGCCAAATGTGTTCCAAGTATTACCAGGTACGGGTGCGGTGGTGGGGGCGGTGATAACCGAAAGCGCGGATTATGTCATGTTCACTGGATCCACCGCCACGGGGCAACAATTGGCGGAAATTACCGGGCGGCGACTTGTTGGATTCTCTGGGGAACTTGGTGGTAAAAACCCGATGATTGTGGCCCAGGACGCCAACATTCGCGACGCAGTGACCGGGGCAATTACCGGATGTTTCAGTAACTCGGGACAACTGTGCGTTTCCATCGAACGGATTTTAGTGGATAAAGCCATAGCCACCCGATTTACGAATCACCTGGTAAACCGTGTCGAAAAGCTCAATATTGGGACCGGCGGGTGGGCGGAAGACATGGGGTCGTTAATCTCTCCGGCTCACGTTACTCACGTGTGCCAACTTGTTGACGACGCGTTAGCCGTGGCGCAACCCTGCTCACCGGTGGGCCGCGACCGGACCTGGGGCCAAGCTTCCTGGCGCCTGTTCTACTGGCCAATGTGCCGTCCGAAGCCAAACTCTACCGAGAGGAAGTATTTGGCCCGGTCGCATACATAGAAATTGTCAATAGTGAAACCGAGGCCATTGCCAAAGCCAACGACTCAACTATGGCCTTGCCGCCAGCGTATTTGCCAAACCTGCGACAGCGCGACGTATCGCCCGCCAATTGCATGCAGGCAGCGTCAATATCAATGAAGGTTTCGCCGCCGCATTCGGATCAGTTGCCGCACCCATGGGTGGCATGAAACACAGTGGCATGGGGCGCCGACACGGTGTGACCGGATTGCTGAAATACACCGAGCCAAAAAACTATTGCCGAACAACGCATCATGCCCATCGCTGGGCCACGGCTGCTACCCCGCCGACTCTATGCCGCCACCATGACCAAAGTCTCACGGCTAGGAAAAACATTTTCTGTAATCAATATGACCCCCATCCGCTGATGATATGAAACCTATTCCGTTAACGGGGGTACCCATTTTATTACGAATACCACCATGTGCTATCAGGTATTTATTAGCTTTATGTAGGGTATAGGTGTACCCTGATCGAAATCACACAAAAACACACAAAGTGAGGTAAACACCATGGCGCAGCAACGCTCGGAGGTGGTTGTACTCATCGGTACTGGATCCATCGGCCAAGCCATTGCCCGCAGAATAAGCGCCGGTAGAATACTCATCCTCGCCGACAGCGACCTCGACAACGCCGAACTAGCCGCACGAAGCCTCCTCCAAACCGGCTTCACCGCCGTTCCCACTACCGTCGACATTACCTCCCGCGAATCCGTCCAAACCCTCTGCGACTTTGCCGTCAGCCAAGGACACCTCACCAACCTCATCCACACCGCCAGCGCCGCACCCACCCACACCACCGCCACCGAAATTCTCACCGCAGAACTCTATGGAACCGCCCTCATCCTCGAAAAATTCGGCGACGTCATCACCAACAGGGGAGCCGGCATCATCATCTCTTCCCACGCTGGACACCGACTCCCCGCACTACGCCGCCGAAGACCGACAACTCGCCATTACCCCTACCGAAAAACTCCTCAACCTCCCTATGCTGCGCTACATCACCGACCCGGTCCACGCCATGCAAATCGCCAAACGCGGAAACACCCTCCGAGTCCAAGCCGCCGCAATGACTTGGGGAGCCCGCGGCGCCCGCATCAACGTCATCTCACCCGGCATCATTATGACCCCATGGCTCGCGAAGAATTCTCCGGACCAGCCGGCGGCACCTACCGAGAAATGATCGAAAAAGCCCCGCCGGCCGTGCCGGGAACCCCCGAAGAAATCGGCCAACTCGGTGCCTACCTATTGAGCCAAGACGCCAACTTCATCACCGGAGCCGATTTCCTCATCGACGGCGGCGTCACCTCCGCCTGGTTCTACGGTGGACTCCAGCGAAAACACACGTAAAAACCAATAAAGTGTAAGAAAGTCCACAATAAGTTTAATGTTCGGACGTGAAAATTGTGGCACACTTGGGTTATGGCTAACGGAAAACTAGTGCTGCTCCGGCACGGTCAAAGCGAGTGGAACGCATCCAACCAATTCACCGGATGGGTTGACGTTGATCTAACCCCTCAAGGCGAGGCAGAAGCAAAACGTGGTGGAGAACTCCTCAAAGAAAAGGGCATCGTCCCCACCGTCGTTTACACCTCTTTGCTCCGCCGGGCCATCCGCACCGCAAACATCGCCCTAGACGAAGCAGACCTCCTCTGGATCCCCGTCGTCCGCAATTGGCGTCTCAACGAACGCCACTACGGTGCACTGCAAGGACTTAACAAAGCAGAAACCAAAGAAAAATACGGCGATGACCAATTCATGGCATGGCGCCGCTCCTACGACACCCCGCCGCCAGCCATCGAAGAAGACAGCACCTACTCCCAGGCACACGACCCCCGCTACGCTGACCTCAGCGAAGTACCGGCAACCGAATGCCTGAAAGACGTAGTCATCCGCTTCGTCCCCTACTTTGAAGAAGAAATCCTCCCCCGAGTCCTGGCCGGCGAAACCGTCCTCGTGGCAGCACACGGTAACTCCCTCCGTGCCCTCGTGAAGCACCTGGACAATATCTCCGACGCCGACATCGCCGAACTCAACATCCCCACCGGCATCCCCCTGGTATACGAACTCGACTCCGAAGGCAAAGTCCTCAACCCTGGCGGCACCTACCTCGACCCCGAAGCCGCAGCCGCCGGCGCAGCCGCAGTCGCAGCCCAAGGTGCAAAAAAGTAACACCTAAAAACCATCCGCCAACAACAAAAAATAAGACTGAAGGCGGGAGGCGCACCAACAACAGTGCAGCCTCCCGCCTTAGCATCCCGAAAAGCCACCACTGTTGCCGGATGCGGATTCAGCGCCGCCGGCGGCAACCCCTTGGCGTCGAAAAGTGCCGCACGTTCCCGCAAATGCCCAGCTAAAACCTCAAAGCACTCATCACCCATGAGCGCTCGCAGCTCCGCCTCACACGACTGCCATAACGGCAGCGCATTCTCATGACAAGCAGGAGCCGTCGTACAATACCAGTCAAAATCTTCCCCACCATTCCCCCCAACCCCGCCGCTCATACTCGGTAATGGTCGTACGTAAAATCTCCTCACCATCCGCACGCTCCTCCCACGCCTCCAACCGGCGCAACGGCAACTGCCAACACACCTCCGGCTTCACCACCGTCAAATCCTCCCCGGTAGCCACCGCCCACTGATGCAAAAGCGCAACCTACCCCAGTTGGCCACCCCGACGATTCGCAAAAATACATGCCCCATCCACCAATGCGGTTTTCAACGCAGGCTCAGGATTGCCATCCTCATCATCCAACTCATCCCACACCAACCACGGCTCCACATCCGAAGCATCAGCCGTTGTTGGGTCCGCAACAAACGCCGCAATTTCATCGGAACAAAACTGCCAAAACCGTCGAGGCATCCGCGACACAGCATCAAATAATTGATCCCGATCTGTCTCATCACATAAAAACGCACCATGATGACAGCACCCGACACTTGGCAAATCAGCTAAAATACCCCGACATGCGGGGGTACCAAACCCGCAGGAATAATGTGATTCTAACCACGTTAAATCAATGGAGAACACATGTTTTTCATCATTAGGATGAACAAACTCTAACCATTGCCGAGGAAAATCCGGCGCAAGCTCCTGACCAGCAAGAATGGAACGGGCGGCCGGAGAAGATTTTGGAAAACCAAGATATACAGTCTCTATGTCGGGGTGGTTCACAATTTAATACCGTAGACCGTCTAACCTTATTCTTGTGAGATTAGGTGTATTAGACGTGGGCAGCAACACGGTTCACCTCGTCGCCGTAGATGCGCGCCGGGGTGGGCCGCCGACACCCATGAGTGACTGGAAAACTAACCTCAAGCTGGTTGAGTATCTTGACGAGGATGGTGCCATAACGGATAAGGGCATAAAAAAGCTCACCGACAATGTGGCAGAAGCTGCTACCTTGGCCGATCAGCTTGGCTGCGATGAGCTCATGCCGTTTGCGACATCCGCTGTACGGTCCGCAACCAACGCAGAGCAAATATTAGAACATGTTCACGAAAAAACCGGAGTAAAACTGACAATTTTATCCGGTGAAGATGAGGCGCGGATCACCTTTCTCGCGGTGCGTCGTTGGTACGGTTGGTCCGCTGGACGTATCATTAATCTTGATATTGGCGGCGGTTCCTTGGAAATGTCTACTGGAGTAAATGAAGAACCCGATTGTGCATTTTCGTTGAACCTCGGTGCCGGACGACTGACACATAACTGGTTCCATACCGACCCACCTGAGCGTAAAAAAATAAATCTGCTCAGGGACTATATTGATGCAGAGTTGGTTGAACCCGCTCGAATAATGCGCAACTATGGTTCCGCTAGGCTGGCGGTGGGAACTAGTAAAACTTTTAGGACGTTAGCACGATTAACCGGTGCAGCACCCTCATCAGCGGGCCTCCATATCACCCGTGAGCTCACGGCACCAGGTTTGCGGCAGCTTATTGCGTTTATATCCCGCATGACAGCGGTTGACCGTGCTGAACTAGAAGGAGTTTCTCCCAGTCGTTCGCAGCAAATTGTGGCGGGTGCACTGGTTGCAGAAGCAGCAATGCGCGCATTAAATATAAATAAGCTGGAGATTTGTCCCTGGGCGTTACGCGAAGGAATTATTCTCCGGCGAATTGAACAGGGCGATGGTCCTGTCCGAAAAAGTGGGAAGGCATAAAGACAATGAGTGAGAAACAACTTACTGTCGCCGAACTGCTAGCGAAAGCTGGCCGAGAAGGCGAAGGAGGAGGCGAGGAAACGCCTCGGCGTCGACGGCGCCGAAGTGTTGATTCCGGCGGGGTTTCGGTTGCTGAGCTGACTGGTCGCATTCCAAAAGTCGAGGCAAAACCCACCGAATCCCGGCATTCTAGCAGTCCGCTTGATGCTGAAGAAACCTACACCGGACCCTTCAGTGCGGTTGCGTCGAACTCGCTATTTGGCGACTCGCCGACAGAGGCTGGGCATGTCACATCGCTTTTCAACGACCATGGCGATATCGGTCAGGCTGGTCTGAGCCAGACGGAACACTCTGACCCATCAGAACCGCCAGCGACCTTGTCTTTCTTCAGTAATACTGATAATCCTGGTGGCGCCATGGGCGGTGGTCCTGGTGGTTCAAGTGCTTCCGGTGACTCAAGCGTTTCCGGTGGGCCCATTTCCGGTGGAGCCGGGCATATCGGTGGGGTAAGCGGAATAGAGGGGTCTTCGTACACTTCTTCGAATGCGCGTGATGCGGTTCCATCCGCGGCTGCCCATCAACCTCCAGTCGCTACTGCACCCAGCCCGGCTGCTGCGGCCAGCTCCACTATCGCAGATTCCGCGCCGGCAGAATCCGCTGTGGTTGGTTCCGTTGCTGGTTCTTCGGTAACAGCTAAGACCACCCCATCAGCACCCCTACCAACCATGCCGAAACCCATGATCCGGCCTGCCATGAAACCGGTCATGAAGCCAGTGATGAAACAATCACTGACGCAGGACCCTGTAGCTCCCTTGACTTCTGAAGGGGAATCGGAACGGCCTTTTGCGGATCTCACTCCTGGTGACGATTCCACCATTGTGCTGTCCGTGGTTGACGAAGGCGGTCCGGTGCGGCTTACTACCGGCACATTCCCCCGGTTGAAAGACCACCACTTTACTAAGGCATCCGTGGAAGATCTAGCGCAGCCACCGGAGCTGCCTATGCAAAAAGACCGACCAACCAACTCGGGCGGAAAAAAAGCGCTCACGGAATCCTTCCAAAAAGGTGTCAGATGAGTCGGAAACCGCAGCACGTTTAGGCTATCGCACGGCTGGTCACGATACGTATCGGGGCGCATCGGACGAGGCAATAGCTGGTTCGATGACTTTCACGGACGATTCGGAAACCGAGACGCAAGATCACACCATGATCGCTGGATTCCCAGCGATCGCAGAGCCTGAAGACGTAGAAACCAGCGAATTCGACGATTCCGAGAACATGGGTGAAACCAGCATTGACGAATCGGGCATCGAAGACGTCGACGACGACTACGGCTACGAAGAAACCTACGAATACGACGAAGTCGACGAGGGCGAATATTCCCATGAGCCCCTATTCCGGCGGCATGTTTACCACCGATGACTTCGGCTACGATGATGGTATCGAAGACGTTGATGATACTGAGGACGCGGTGGACGATTCCGAGGTGGAAGCTGGTGCGAATGTGGATGCTCCAGATGCCACAGGCGTGATGGAATTTGAAGAATCCGGGTTTGACATGGGACGTTTCGAAGAACCACACGCCCCACAAAATGATGAGCCAGAGCGTTTCCCATATCCTTCTTCACACCTGTCCCAGTCGGTGCAGACACAACAAGAGGATGATGAGCCAGAGGATCTACCGGATGATGGTGGTGACATGGGGCCAGGTCGTCCGGGACGTCCAGGGCGCTTCGTAACCACACATGACGACATTGATGATCCCGCAGACGATCCGTTCATTGATAACTTCGATGAATTCGAAGAAGAATTTGAAGATGATTTCGATGAAGAATCGTCCAACGAGAAAATGTCTGTGCTCGCCATCTTGGGCATGGCAGCCGTGGGAGTTCTGGTAGGCGTGGGTGTATTCGCTGGGTTCCAAATTCTGTGGGATAGCATCAGCAATAAACTCATCGTTGCTGGGCTTGCCTGTGTGGCCATCACCGTGATAGTCGGTGCTGTGCATATGCTACGCACGTCATGGGATGGGTTTTCCATGACGCTTGCAGGTTTGGTTGGTGTCACCATGACATTCGGCCCCCTGGCTATTGTGAACATGGCGGCATAAAAACTACCGTGAAGTGATCGTTATCGCCCTGCCATTTGGACAGGGTGGCGGGATCGCCACACGAAGCACAACACAACAGTTTGATACACCAAAGATTATTCGTGCAGCAGATGCAGAAAAGGATGCTATAGAACGTTAAAAAATAACCACCGTAACTACTTCGCTTGCCTTCCCACACTATAAAAAGCGATGGTTGCGGTGGTTTTTTATGATCATCGTGATTGTTTTAGGCCAGGGAATGTGCGGAGATCATATTCCACGCCATCAGTATTTTGTGCTTTTCGACGCCCGCCCGGTGGCGAATTATTATTCCGAAAATTCGGAGGGCGCAAAAAATGAGTGATTTTTCCATTGATTATCATGTAATGCTGCGTGTCTGGTGAATTTTTGGCATGGTGGAATTTATGAGTTCCATAGCAGTAATCGGTGGCGGAAAAATTGGTGAAGCGCTCATCGTTGGTCTGATAAATGGGGGATAAACCCCAAAAACATTCATGTGACTAACCGAGAACCTGAGCGCAACCAGTATCTTAGGGATAAGTACGCAGTATTGACGTTTGATGATAATGTCCCCGCGGTTGATGGTGTTGACGTGGTTTTTCTTTGTGTGAAACCCAAAGTGGTGGCATCTGTGGTCGAAGAAATAAGTGACAGAGTAGACAATAATGACGCCACAACAGTGGTTTCCATGGCCGCAGGAATCAGCATTGCTGCAGTGGAAGAAGGCTTGGCCGCTGGTGCCCCGGTGATTCGGGTAATGCCTAACACCCCAATGCTGGTTGGTGCCGGCATGTGCAGTGGCAGTGGGAAGGTTTGTGGAAGAGGAACAACTCACCCGGGTCAAAAACCTACTTAGCATGGTCGGTGCGGTGCGAGTAGTTGATGAGCACGACATGGATGCGGTGACTGCAATGTCAGGTTCTGCCCCTGCCTATCTATTCCTCCTGGTTGAAGCAATGATTGATGCAGGTGTGAATTTGGGATTGACCCGAGACACAGCTCGGGAATTGAGCGCCATGACTTTCTATGGTGCGGCAAAAATGCTATTGGATACTGGTGCGGAGCCTGCAGAATTGCGTGCCAATGTTTCATCTCCCGGTGGTTCCACCATTGCCGCTATCCGAGAATTTGAGGAAGCAGGTTTGCGGGCAGCAGTGTATCGTGCCACTGAAGCATGCGCCCGGCGCTCAAAAGAACTTGGTGCTTCCTAATGAATTTGCCCTAATAACAAAGCTTGTTGTGGGGGTTTGAGCGAACCCCCACATGGATATTTTTGGTGACCGTTATAAATCCACGATACATCTAAAAATAATAATATGAGACATATGTCACTCATTTTTGTGGGTTTGCGGAAACCCCAGCGACTGGCGTTTTCCCACAGAACTATAGGGCGGGATTTCTACCTCTTTGGCATATTTTCGACACAATAGGTCGCACCAGTCACATGTTTCACGCTAAGCTTCTATTAGCACGTGCGTGTTTATTCTGCGGGAGGGGAAGCCTGCAGCGCGCCACTTGCTGAAGGGTAAGATAATTATGGCTAGAGAAGATAATGGAACCTTCTTGACAGTCGCCGAAGTCGCGGACATTATGCGCGTTTCTAAGATGACTGTATATAGGTTAGTTCACTCCGGTGAACTACCTGCGGTCCGTGTAGGACGGAGTTTCCGTGTTCACGAGACGGCAGTAAACAAGTATCTTGATGCCTCATATTATGAGGTAGGATAAATGATGTTTGGGTAGTGCCTGATCGAGCTCAAAGCGGCGTTTCGTGACTTGTTTCCCATTATAAGCAATGGGTAGCGGGTGGGAACGTCGCTTTGGTTTTTGTTGGAAGCCTGCTAGATCGGTAAGATAAGGCCATTCGTGTCAGCACCACGCCTACATACGGCATTGTTTGTTGTTCACTATTGAAACAACAACGACTTCGCGGGTGAAAGTGCACTTCGGCTGTGATTTAGCGTTTTGGTCCGTGCTGGCGGCTGACAAGAAAGTACGTACATCTAGAAAGTAAAGCGAGGGAAACCGTTATGGGGTCAGTGATTAAAAAGCGTCGGAAGCGCATGTCGAAGAAGAAGCACCGCAAGTTGCTGCGTCGCACCCGGGTCCAGCGTCGTAAGCTCGGCAAATAATCTCCTTACCGCCCTTGATTGGGGCGGTTTTGGTTATTTTCGGGATGGTTCGAGGTGATTATTGCGGTAGTATCCCCTGGTGAAAACGGCGCTTCAATGCCTGCCAACTAAATATCGCGGTCACTAATGCGGGGAGGCCGAATGTTCGTATTGCCTTTCGAAGACTGCGAAAATCCTCAATTCGCCAACCACGATGTTCTGCCTCTTTACGGAGTCTACGGTCTGGATTAATGGCAACTGCGTTTCCGGTCATGGATAGCATGGGCACATCATTGATGGAATCTGAATAGGCGGTGCACCGGTTCAAATCGAGTCGTTCCAGGGCAGCGAGGGCGGCGACAGCGTGGCGTTTACCAGGGCCATGGAGGATATCCCCCACAAGCCGACCAGTGAACACCCCATCTTTGACTTCCGCTACTGTTCCAAGGGCGCCGGTGAACCCTAATCGCTTTGCTAAAATCTGCGCGAGTTGAACTGGGGTGGCAGACACTAGCCATACTTGGTGGCCGTTAGCTATATGGGTGTCCGCCAATTGTTTGGTCCCTGGCCATAATTTCTCACTCATGTTTTTATCAACGATTTCTTCGCATAATGCCACCAATTCGGCTTCGCTTCGTCCCTTAATAAACGCTAGCGCCTGTTGGCGTCCTTCGGTAACATCGTCAGCGTTCTCAGCACCCGTGATACGAAATTTTATTTGTTTCCATACCACTGGGAGTATCTCCGATAGTTTGAGGTATCGTTTTTTGGCTAAACCTATGGCAAATACGATTAATGATGATCCTTGGATGAGCGTGTTATCCACATCGAAAAATGCGGCAGCCCCGGTATCCTGCGGTATAGCTGGGTCTGGGGGAGTGAGTCGTGACATTCCTGCGGCAGTAAATGAGCCTGATACTGAATCAAGCCCGGAAGTAAACTCACTGAGATCCAAATCAAAGAGTTCCGCTACGGCTTTTGCAGCAGCAGCTTCACCAGCTTGTTGTTGGGTGTAGTTATCAATGGGGGGTAGTGCAATATCTTCAAAAAACCGTCGCAAATTGCCACGAGAACTAGACCAAGCGGCAAGAAAATCTTCAGGTCGTTGGTGCCAATGTGGATCAAGCGGGGACATGGCGCGCACTTAACCTTTCCAAGGTCACTATCAAATCCTATCTAATGGTAGTCTTCCACTACGTTATAGCCGTGTATTAGCAGCGCGGGGCAGGAAACATCCACTGTAATCTATACGTTGGGTAGCGCGATAGGCTAGTTCATGAGCAGGCAAGGAAGGAAACAGATGGTGCATGTCGTTGAGTTGATGGTACGAGAATCATGCGGTTCTTGTAAACGCATATCAAAGCAAATAGCCCCTGTTGTGGTCGCGGCGGGGGCGGATTTTGTGCATCGTGATGTAGATTCCGATTTAGAATTAGCTGCAGAGTATGGTGATCGAGTACCAGTTGTAGTGGTTGATGGTGAAGAATTCGCATGTTGGGAAGTGGATAATGATGAGTTAGCCCAGGCTTTGTTGTGAACTTGTTGACCCCCTACTACGGTGATATGGACCAGAGTAGCGTCAAATAATCAACCTAAAGTTTGAATTAGACTGTTACAGTCATAGCAGGAAAATAATAACCTGGCATGAATGCCGAACTTAATCGGTGAGAGGAACATGGTGATGTAAGCGTGAGTGTGCTGGTAGTGGGGATGTCCCATCGCTCCGCGCCAGTGGCGTTGTTGGAGAAATTGAGCATGGATGAGTCCATGCGACACCAAACCGCCTTAGCGTTGATTCGGCAGCCAGCATTAACCGAATCAATGATTGTGTCCACCTGCAACCGACTTGAGGTTTATTCAACAACAACTAATTTTCACCAGGGTGTTTCCGATGTGGTCGATGTGCTTCACGACATGAGTGGTGTTCCCATCGACGTTTTGCGTGATTATTTGTATGTTCGATATGCGGATGCTGCCGCTGAGCATTTAATGTTGGTGGCGGCGGGCATGGATTCTATGGTGACGGGGGAACAGCAGATCATCGGCCAGGTGCGCACTGCTTACCAGTCCGCAGCCAAGTCAGGTACGGTGGGGCCGCAACTGCATGGATTGGTGCAAACAGCTCTTCGCACCGGTAAGCGGGTCCATACCGAAACTGATATTGATAATGCTGGTGTGTCTATGGTGTCGTTTGCCTTTGATGAGGCTATCTCCCAGTTGGGGGTGAAAGATGAATCGCAGCCGCTTGCTGGCCGCAGAGCTTTGGTTATTGGTGCAGGCGCGATGGCATCGCTTGCCGCTACGCATTTAGGCAAGCAGGGCATTGACGAGCTCATTATGACGAACTCGCACCCGGGAGCGTGCTGAGCGGTTGGCGCAACATGCACGTGAAGCCGGCGTGGGGGCTACTGTTGTGGATTTTGACGAGCGTACCGTGGTGCTTTCCCACGTTGATATTGTGGTGTCGGCGACTGGTTCCCAAAATTTCACTATTTCCCGAGACGATATCCCCGCGAACCACCCATTAATGCTGGTGGATCTGTCATTACCGCGAGATATTGATGACAATGTGATTCGAGGCACCCAGGCACGGCTGGTGAATATTGAAAAACTCCGTTCGCTGCACCAAGATGAGGTGGAAAGTGATGGTGCCGCATTGCGAATTATTGCTGATGAGCTGCAAGCATACAGTTCCCAGCAGCGGATTAAAGACGTTGCTCCCGCAGTTACCGCTTTACGACGCCATGCCGCTGACCTTATTCAAACTGAATTGATAAGGCTCCAATCACGCACCCCTGACATGGATGACCACGAGTTTGAAGAAGTCAGCCGCACCGTGCGTCGAGTCGTCGATAAGCTGTTACACCAACCTACGGTTCGGGTAAAAGAACTCGCAGCTAATTCTGGGGCGGTGAGCTATGAAACCGCACTACAGGAATTATTTGGGCTTGATGATGATCCTCAATCTGTCAAAGTTGATCTTGACATACTTCCCGATGCTGCAGAGTTAGCAACCATCACGAAGGCGGAAACATTGCAAAAACAGCATGAACCGTTGCGTCAAACTCAAGGAGTGTAAATGCCCATCATTGGCACACGTGGTAGTTTATTGGCAACCACTCAGGCAGGTCATGTTCGTGATGCCCTTACCGCTCATGGATATCCCAGTGAACTTCGTATTGTGACCACCACTGGTGATGTGAATCTAGCTCCGGTGGAGCGAATTGGTGTGGGAGTCTTCACGCAGGCGCTTCGTGATTCATTGCTGGCGGGTGGATGTGATATAGCGGTGCACTCTTTCAAAGATCTTCCCACAGCTGTTGACGATCGATTTCATTTGATTGTCCCCCGCAGGGAAAGTGCCCGAGATTGCCTGGTCGCTCGCGATAACCTCACCTTTGCCGAACTCCCTACCGGTGCGGTGGTTGGTACCGGTGCGCCTCGACGAATTGCGCAGCTGAAGGCACTTCGACCTGATATCCATACAGTTCCGTTGCGCGGCAATATTGATACTCGTATGACGAAAGTTCATGATGGTGAATTAGACGCTGTGGTGTTGGCCTACGCTGGGTTATCGCGTGTTCGTCGTGCTGATGAGGCTACTGATGTTTTCGACCCTTTGGAGTTCCTTCCAGCCCCAGCCCAGGGTGCTCTGGCTGTTGAGTGCCGTGCGGATGATACTGACACGATTGCTGCAATAACCACCATTGCTGATGCTACGGCCCATGCTTGTGCGCATGCTGAGCGGGTAGTGTTGGCGCGCCTGGAGGCTGGCTGTACCGCCCCCGTGGCTGCATACGCCACGGTCGCTGCCGACAACACCATGACGCTTCACGCTGCGGTGATTGCCTTAGATGGTAGTGCTGTACTTCGCGCGACCGCTGTTGGACCGATGGATACCGCCGAAAACCTAGGGATGACCGTCGCACACACGCTTTTAGATGATGGCGCTTCCTCACTGCTTACCGCATCATGACCCTACCGTTACATGGTTGGAAAGTTGCGGTATTACGCAGCCTAGAGCAATCATACTCATTAATAACCCGTCTGGAAACTTATGGCGCCGAGGTCATAAGCATTCCTACCATTTGTATTGTGCCCCCTACTAATCTCGCACAGCTTCACCATGCGGCTAGTCAGCTGAGCGCAGGTACCTACGAGTGGGTGGTATTCACCAGCGCAAATGCGGTCCGCTGTGTGGCAGAGCACATGACTGACCCCCTAAGCCCACAGACCCGAGTAGCCACAGTTGGGCGTGCTACCACTCGTGTGGCGCAGCAGTACCATCTTGAACCAGTTTTGCAACCACCAATAACCAAGCAAAATGCCTTGGGTCTCCTTGAGGTGTTTGAGTCAGCAGCGTCTCGGCCGGAAGATCGTCGTAAGATTTTAGTTCCCCATGCCAACATTGCTCCATCAACGCTGGTAGATGGGCTTAAAGCCCAAGGGTGGGTTGTGGATGATATTATTGGCTACCGCACTATTGTTGCCGACCCACCCCCACCGAGCATTCACGGCTTATTGACGACTGGACAAATCACCGCAATCTGTATCACTTCAGGCTCCACTATTCGTAATCTCGTCACGATCGCGGGACCCCCACACCCCCAAACACTGCTAGCATGCATTGGGCCATCTGCTGCAGCCGCTACGAAAAAACTAGGATTGAAGGTAGCAGTAGTGCCTGAGGTTTCGGAAGCAGAAGCTCTGGCTGATGCGTTAGCTGCCTATGCGCAGCAGAAACTTCAACCCTAAGCATAGGGATCACACCCTATCAGGCGGTACTTTTACGGGAGGTAAACATGACTGATAACTATGAGCCGACTAATAGTGGTTTTCCCCTGCGTCGACCACGTCGACTACGTACCACCCCCACAATGCGGGATATGGTGGCTGAGACTCATGTTGTTCCAGCAGACTTCATTTATCCGCTCTTTATCGCAGATGGCATCACGGCTTGTCGAGAAATCTCTTCAATGCCAGGCCAGTATCAGCACACGATACATACCCTGAAAACGATTGTGGAACAATCAATTGATGCTGGTATTCGGTGTATAGATTTATTTGGTGTACCTCTTGACTCCGATAAAAGATGCTTATGGTTCCCAAGCGTGGAATGAAACTGGGAATCTTGAATACCGCAATCGCGGAGCTCCGACAAGAATTCGGCAACGATATCCTCATCATGGCAGATACCTGCCTGGATGAGTTCACCGACCATGGTCACTGTGGGGTACTTGCCGAAGACCGGTGGGGAAACACCTACGTTGATAACGATAAAACGCTTGAACTTTACCAAAAGATGGCGGTTTCCCAGGCTGCTGTGGGGGCACATATAGTAAGCCCATCAGGGATGATGGATGGGCAGATTGCGCACATTCGTCAAGCACTTGACCAGGCCGGTTACCAGGATGTGGCGATCATGGCGTATTCCGCGAAATATGCTTCAGCGTTTTACGGGCCGTTTCGGGAGGCAGTCGGTTCTTCCCTTGATGGGGATCGTCGGGCGTATCAACAAGACCCGGCGAATTTAAAAGAATCGCTCTTGGAAGCAAGCCTTGACATTGCTGAGGGGGCAGATTTTGTTATGGTTAAACCAGCAATGCCTTACCTTGACGTGATCGCAGCAGTAGCACAGCGATCATTAGTGCCAGTTGCTGCATATCAAGTCTCTGGTGAGTATGCCATGTTGCATGCTGCTGCTCGCAATGGGTGGTTAAATCTTGATACTGTCATAATGGAATCATTAACCTCAATTAAACGAGCGGGGGCAAATCAAATACTCACCTATTTTGCGTTGGATGCGGCAAGGATGCTTCGCTATTAATAAACTAATAATAAGCTTGTTAGTTTATTGCTAATATCCTAAATAAGTCATGATGGAATTGCTCGTATAAAAATGTGCAGAGAGGAAGAATAGACTTGGTGAACTCACCTAATATCACCGATCCGCCAGCCTCGACGGGGCGAAGGCGGCGTTCTTCCACGTCCAAAAAACGCTTGTTGAGTCCGAATACTAAGACACCGAAACATGCCCAAACGGATAATGGAAGACGAGACATAAAGGATGAGCTGGGCCGACCAGAAACCGTTGTGTTAGCTGTAAAGGCGTGGGCGTTTGGCCTGTTCTTTGAAGTAATTCATCAGATCATTGAAGTTATAGAGGGGATTCTCAATCGGGAAGAAAAGGCCCACCTGATAATCCAAATTATGAGTGACTCACGGCTTCTTTCCGACGCTACACAGCAGTTGGGTGATGTGGTAATCGGCATCATTAAGGGGGCTGTAGCAATAGTTTTTGTTGGTGTTATTTTTGCGCTTGTAAATAGCTTTAATAAAGCCACGAAACGGGCTTTTTGGGCTCGATGGGGCCTTACTTGTTATGGGTTGTGGCTGGGGGGACGAATAGTTTTTGTTTATAATGACATTAGTAAGATTCCGGCTAGCTCATTGTTAATGGTGCTTTCTGCCATTGATGGGGCAGTTGTTATTACGGTTGGCGTCATTGCATTAGTGGCGGTCGTTTTGGGTGCGCGTGATGACTCCCTGAAATGGGTGGGGGAAACTCCCGTAGGATTTTCACCGCCGCCTAATGGCAATGGGCACGATGACAAGAAAGATGATCGCAAAGAATAGCAAAAACAACTCATGTTAGTTCAGCGCTGAACATATTTGTCCAGCCTTATCCCCTGATTACCGCCATTGGCAGCAGTGTAGTGCCATAATGGCGGTATATTACGTTCAACCACCATCTAAGAAGCCAGGGTGTTGCGGCAACAACCCCCTAAGACGTTTACATATTGGTTTTTGCAGTATTCATTGGGAAGGATGACATCATGGCGGAAACCCCCGCAGCGGCTAATGTTCCGGATTCTGCCGATCGTATCTCACATGCGACATACACATCCGTATCTAGTGCCATATCAAGGGCAAAACAGGCTGCAGCAGATGCTGGGATTAACACAAACGATATTCATGCCCATGAATTTCCCGAAGAATATTTCCAAGGTCGAACCTCTTTTGCTTTTGAACTTACTGGGTTAGACAGCGCCACCAGCATCGGAGAAATCGAAGAAGCTCTAGAACAGCTTCATGGTGTAAGCCCGCATTGTTTATACATCCAACATGGCGTGGATTTCTGCAAATCGCGGTGTGGACATTTCGGCACTAGTAGGCATCTTCAAAAACTATGGTATTGAAGCAAATTTGACTGATTCGTCGTTACGTCGTCGAATGGCTTGGTCCGACGTGGAGGAAGGACGCTATAGGAGGTCACGACGTCGACACCGGCGTAAACATTTAGCCGAGCAACACTTTTTGCATAAGCAAGCAATTGAAGAAGAAAAACAGCTAGAGTACCTGCGCAAATCCGGTTTCCTTGACGGGGCAGAACAACGATTCGTCCATAAAGAACCTACAGATGTGCTCTTTACCGCCCGGAATCTTATTACTAGGTGGCGGCTGTTCGTCAGCGCATTCCTCACCCTTCCGGTACTCGTGATTTGCTACATGCCGAGTCTGCAATTCGACTATTGGCAGTGGTTTGTTGCTCTTCTCAGTATCCCAGTCGTAACTTATGGCGCCTATCCCTTCCACCGGTCATTTATCGGTGGGCTTCGACGAGGCATGTCTGCACTCGATGGTGCCAGCTCGGTTGCTATCACACTCGCGTATTTATGGTCACTAGCGCTCATTATCTTTACTGATGTAGGGAAAATATCATACCGTAGTGACTCTGAACTTTTTGCTATCAAATTAGCGGCATTCGAAAATGGTGCGCTATTTTTGATGTTGCTTGTGTTATGACGTTTTTCCTATTGGCTGGTCGAATTTTTGTGCGTAGGAGTCGGGCAAGTCTTCCCGTGGAATTATCCCAGTACAAGCCGGTTCCTAATAGCACTGTTATAGTGGTGAAAAAACTACGTAATAATGGCAAGGCAATAGAACAGGCAGTGCCAATACAAAAGCTCAATGTTGGTGATGACATTATTGTGCCTGCTGGTGCTATCATCCCTGTTGATGGGGTGGTTATTGGCGGGTCATCGATCATTGATGCGTGTGTTCTAGGGCTGGGAAAAATCGCCACCAAAGTGAACGGCAAAGTTTATGCTGGATGCGTCAATGGCGAAAAAGCACTAAAAATTCGGGTCGTTGCTACAGGCCATCGTACCTGGCTAGCTGCGGTTTATCGGTGGGTGGCTATTTCCTCAATAAACCAAGACCACTCCGATGCTCTTGCGACAAAAACTGCATCATTTTTAGTCCCAACAGCCATAGCTATCGCATTCACGGATTTTAGCCTTTGGGCGCTTGCCACCAACAACGTCAACCAGGCATTTGCCACAGCACTCGCCGTTTTAGGATGTGTGGCGCCTGTAGCATTGGCGGTTTCTGCATCCGTTGCCATGCGTCAAGGTATCGAAAATGCGGCGCGGAAAGGCGTGCTTATTCGAGATGCCCAAACAGTTCGCAGGCTCGATCAAGTCGACACTATTATTTTCAACCGGGTGGGGGCACTGAGCGAAGGCGAAATGACAGTGGAAACGGTCACCGCTGGTCGCGGTGAAAACCCCGACCTTGTACTTCGTGTCGCAGGCGTTCTCACGCTGGAATCCGACCATCCTGTGTCCCGGGCGTTAGTGCGTGCAGCCCGAGAATTGCGGGATTCGTCCTCTAACAGCTCTATCCCGGGTTGGATTGAGGTAAGCCAGATTGAAGTTGATGAACTTGGTAGTTTCACCGGTCTGATCGAAATTCCCATGAAGGATTCCGAAGGACATGTGGAAAACCGTAGTGTAGAAGCGAAACTATGGCGACCTAGGAACCTTTCTGACCTGCAAGGTAGGTTAGCCGCCGCAGCAGTATCTGATGGCACTCCAATAGTGGTTCGGTGGAAAGGGAAAGACCGTGGCGTCATTACCCTACGCGATGATCCAAAACCTGATGCCACAAGTTCTGTAGATGAACTTGAAGCAATGGGCATTGAAACCATGATGCTGAGTCGCGACACCTATCCAGTTGCGCGTCGTTATGGTGATTCAGTGGGGGTTTCTCACGTATTAGCCGGCATCCAACCTGGGCAGAAGGAACAAACCGTCCGCAGCGTACATAACCATGGTGCGGCCGTGGCAATGGTTGGTGACGATAGCGTGAACGGCTGTTTCAGGGTTGCATCTGTAGGCGTCATGGTTGGGGCAATGAGTAGCCTCCCGAATCCTTCCCACTTAGAAGATACCGCCGCAGACGTGGTATTACTCGATGGTAAAACTAGCCCAATCCCTTGGCTTTTCTCTGGTGCGCGACGCATGAACCGGCTCATCCAAAGTAACTTCCTGTTCGCATGGCTGTACAACGGTGTCGCCATTATGGCCGCATGCCTGGGATTATTGCATCCTATGCTTGCGACTGTGTTGATGCTGGCATCATCACTGTTGATTGAATTCCGATCCACGCTATCTCGAACCTTCTAAACTGGGTTCAACAATCAATAATCAAGCCATATCGAACTCCCCAAAGGGCTCATAGCTCCGATGAGTAAGTATTGGTGATGCCCCAAGATTAGGCCACTTGCTTCGTCGAAGGCTCTGAGGCTTTCTCTGTGGGGACTTTCGAGGCTTTCGGCGTCACCAGTTTCTCTGATGTCTCCGGCGTCTCTGGTACCTGTGGCATCCCCTGCGATGCCCCCGACATTTCTGGTGTATTCAAGACGTCAGTGGCGCCAGAATCTGAATCTGGAAGCTCTTGAAGCGCATCCATATTCGCATGTGTTGGGGTTGTGGGGGTCGTAGGGCATCATGAGGGTCAACCCCAACGCTTGCAACTGGGCAAGTGACGTGTGGCGGATAGACTCCGCAACATCTGGAAAAATCATCTGCATTATTGACCGTAAAAGTGCCCAATCCTTCAATCATTAAAAGCACCATTGTGATCCGTGGCGCCTAGAAGAGTGACCGGCGGATCCGCCAAGCGAGTCACATAATCATGGAGAAACTCCTCCACAGGCTGCTTCGCATAGGGCAGCCGCGGTCGTAATATAGCGGTGAAAAACCAATAGCATGCTCCTTAGCGATCCGTAAGGTGAGCTCCGTAACTCCACTGGGCAATTTGGTCACAACAACCGGTTTGTCCTTATTTGCTCGCGTTTGGGCACGTTTTTCGTGCCTGTGCCTCGGCTTTCTGCCGTGCCTTCTCGTCCACCTTGATCCGTGCCTGAATCAGCATCGACCGCAAGGACGCGGGGGTGATCCATTCTGGTTCAGTGCATAACGCATGAAGCTGTGGCTTTCATTTGCTTCAACTGTGCCTTTGAAAGCCCGGTGAGGTGCTTGCCCAGTGATCGCCAGGCGAGCAATGTCAATAGTGCCATTTTTATGAATGGCCGCGCAGATGGTGGGGTAGCGGCGCAGCATTGTGACCGCCGTAATGACATAAACTGCGTGAGCCTTCACCACACCAAATGTGCTCATGATAAGGGCACACAGTGCGGTTTGGTTGAGATTCTTTTTCTTCTGCGTCATCGCCAACAAGTGGGTGAAGACCTCCCGATTATAGTTACATGTTGCGGCTTGCATGTTCGGCAATTCGGCAGGGGTTTTTCTGCTGGCGCTGACGATTGTGGTTGCGATGGGACATGATGATAGTGCTCCTAACACTGTGTTTGAGGGAAAACTTTGGGCGTCGAAAAGCAAAAGGTTAACCAATAAGACCTGTCTTAAAATCGTTGGGTGTGCGTTCCTGTGGATCAATACGAACCCACGTCCCAATCACACCAGGGACCGTCGGCGGATTATCGCCCAGCAAATCGCGAGCATTAGGAGTTTGCGGCATGCGCTGCAAAACCCCATGTACCTTGCCTTTTCTTGGTGTGTGATCCGCGCTCACTTCGGGAATCATGAGTGGTTGCGGTACCTGCCGCTGTGGCAGCGACATCGCAGGGGCCGTAGTTGTCATGCGCGTCACCGCATTCGATGTTGATGCTGAATGAGTTGACGCAGCATGACGAACCGGGCGACCATGAACGCCACCCAAAAACCCCGGAAAACCAGTGGCAACGCCTCGTGGCCCCACCTGAGAACCAGCGGCTACGGCCTGGGTATCAACCCCAGCAGGTTGCGTTGCGACATGGGCTGCAGTAAGCGCCGAACCCCCTAAAACCCCAGCGTGCGGCGCCCCTAACGGGGCAGAAGAACCGCCAACAGCACCCGCACTACCGGCCGATGCTTCAACCGCGCCCTGAAACGACGACCCCAGAGAAGCATTCACATACGAACCTGCATAAACACCACCGCTCACCACTAGCGGCATCGGTATTCAACTCTGCCATCGACTTTGAATCTGCATGACACTCGTGCTTCTTATGAGATTGCGGCTGCGCCAGTTCAACAGCAGACTCCGACATTTCATGCCCCAATTTCTCAATCGGGGCTGGGCATTGGAACCACCAGCAAGCTGAACCAATCCGTCACCAACAACGGAAAGCACCTGGGTTAAGTTGCGAATAGCCGGCACCGCACCCATGAGTGCTTGACCAAAAAGTGCCCGAAACTTCACCAAAATCGCCGCCTCGATGCTCTCACGCTCTGCAGGCTCCGGGATCGCCAACAACAAAGTTCTGGCTGTCATAAGCCCAGGAAGAAACGCCAAAGCGATGGCCGCAAAAATAACCGACAGTACCAGCCATGCCGGCACTCGTGAGAGAAAAACGCATCCGCAGTCGCAGCCATGGCAGTAAGAGTCTTATGAGCTGCGCAGATCACATCACCACTATTTTCCTTGAATAAATCATTGGCAATGCTATTGAGCTCCGCCGAAGCCTGGTGCGAGATCGACGACATGGCAGTCCACGACGTGAGTGCCTGGTGAGCTTGCGCATGATTAGTGCTGGTAAGCCTGGCAATCACATCATCGAGCGATATTGGGATCGTGGGCATGGGGGTCGGAAAGCTGAAATCCGCAAAAGCACGGCGTGGGATGCGGCGCATATGTTGCGCGAATCTGTTCAACCAAGTGTTGGACATCACATGATGCTAAAGCTTTGCCAAAAACACAGTCCTGCCCCAGAAAAGACTGCCGATTGAGATCAAGAGTGTGACGGCCCCAATCAACCTGTTCCGCCAACGACTGGGCGACCGTTATGGCACTTCCAACACTTCCGTATAACACACACCCATGAGTTGCGCCGAGCTCACTAAGCTCCGACATGCCGGAATACGAGCCGCAAAGAGTGTTATTGCTGGCAGTATCAACGATCGAATGGGTGAGGTCAACAACATTTTTGAGCCGCAGCACCCCATGGGCAAGAGACACTGCGTTAATGGATAAATTCATGGGATTCTCCTCGAATGATTGCTGGGATAGCGGGGAAGACAGCGCGGCCTATCAGCGGCTTCTCGACGAGCCAATAGGTGGCTTGTCAATAGTGCCAATGGTGAAAACCGTCAATTTTGCCTTCATATAGTTGGACAGGAATTGGCAACTTTTTGGCCAACATAATTCATGTGATTTTCGTCATATCTCTTGGTGGCTTGCTTACCAATAAAAAGTTGTGTGTGGGGGTAGTGGGAAAGGTATGGCTTGCTTTGCAAAGGTTGGTGGACACGGCATACTTTTGGCTATGACTTTTGTTGCGCGCTCTTCACGTAAACGAACATTGACCAATGCGCCATTGATTGACGCAATTACTCCTGGCGTGAGAGAACAACGGCGCCGTGTGGTTCATGCGACAAGCAGGCCGGTCGCTGCCGGAATATCGGCAGGTTCGCGCCGGGATTGACATGCTTGATTCGTGTTTTATGCCGGAACTTTTAGCTGAGATTACGTTGCAGCCGGTGCGTCGTCATGACGTTGATGCTGCGATTTTATTTTTCCGATATTGTGGTGCCACTGAAGGCTGCTGGTGTAGACGTTCAGATTGTGCCTGGTCGTGGTCCGGTGGTGGCGCAGCCAATTCTTAGCATGTCGGACGTAGATAATTTGCCTGTTTTAGACGCAGATATTGATGAAGTTATGGCAGGTATAGGCATTATTATAGAGAATCTTACGCCGTCGCAAGCGTTGATTGGGTTTGCCGGGGCGCCGTTTACTCTAGCGAGCTATCTGGTCGAGGGTGGGCCGTCCCGTAACCATGAGAAGACCAAAGCGATGATGCATGCGCAGCCGGAAACATGGCATGCGTTAATGCGGAAGCTCACTCCAACGATTACCCGCTTTTTGTCTATGCAGGTATCGGCAGGAATTGACGCTATGCAGCTCTTTGACTCGTGGGCGGGTTTCTTGACGGAGCGGGATTATCGGGAATATGTACTGCCTTATTCCACGGAAATTTTCGCGGCGATTGCTGGGGCGGATATTCCAAGGATTCATTTTGGGGTCGGTACCGGTGAACTTTTAGGAGCGATGAGCCAGGCCGGTGCTGATGTAACTGGTGTGGATTGGCGGGTGCCGCTGGATGTGGCTGCGCAGCGTATTCATCATGCAGCGGGCTCAAAGTCAGTGCAGGGAAATCTGGACCCGGCACTATTATGCGCGGGCGAAGAAGTGGTGCGTGCCGAAGTGGCTCGGATTTGCGCCGAAGCGGATCACGCTATTTCTGCTGGCCATGCGGTTGGTCATATTTTTAATTTAGGGCATGGTGTGTTGCCAGCAACGGATCCTGAGATGATTACCCGTGCGGTATCGTTGGTGCACGAGATCGCACCACCACAAATATAGTTATTATCTAATAATATTTAGTTTATTTGATAGGGAGTTTTATATGCGTATTGCAATCATTGCTGCTGGCCTATCAGGGCTCACTGCGGCATGGGAGATTCATCATCAACGCCCCGACGTTGAGATAGAAGTATTTGAGGCAGCCGATCGTATTGGTGGCAAACTCTATACGGTGCCGTTTACCGCGGGGCCTACTGATATGGGCGCCGAGGCATACCTGGCTATACGTGCGGATGCCACACAATTTTTTACCCAATTAGGGTTAAGGGATGAGCTGGTAAAACCATCAGGATTACCATCATTATTGTATTTCAATGATGCGGTGCATGAGATGCCTCGGAATACTGTGATGGGGATTCCCGCATCGGGCAGTGCCGTTGCCAAACTTGTTGATATTCACACGCAGGCACGCATTGATGATGAAGCAGACCAACCAGGTATTGCCTGGGTTGCCGGGGTTACGGAAATGTCTCTGGGTGGATTAGTCCGGGCTCGCTATGGTGATCAAATTGTTGATCGGCTTGTTTCGGTTTTCCAGGGCGGGGTTTTCTCCTGTATCTCTGATGATCTAGGAATTCGGGCCACTATCCCGCAATTAGCTCAGACCTTTGATGATATGGCGAGCAGTGGTGAGAAAGTGACCCTCTCTGGTGCCGTCAATCGAATTTTAGAGCGACAAAAGGCCGATCACACAAAGCACGCAAAAAATTACCGCCCACAGGTATTTGGTGCCTTCCGCCAGGGGTACCAGCAACTTTATGAGACCTTGGCGGAACAATCAGAGGCAACCATCCACATTGATGCGTTTATCTCTGGCGTGGCGAAAAAACCGCAGGGGTTTGTGCTGAAAGGCGCTGGTAGCGGCTTCTATGACAGGATATTATTCGCCACGCCGGCCCCAACCACTGCGATGCTCGTCAAAGACATCATGCCTGCTGCCGAGGCGCCGCTGAAGGCTGTGAAGTTAGCATCTTCTGTTGTTGTGGGCATGAAGTTTGCCTCTGATGAGGGGCTGCCGGATAATTCCGGGATTTTGGTGGCAACGGACGAACCCGGTGTGAAGGCAAAAGCTTTCACATTTTCATCAAAAAAATGGCCGCATATCGGTGAGCGAGGTGGGGCCCTGGTGCGGGCGTCGTTTCGGCCGCTTTGGCGATGATGCAATTACCCGATGGGAGGAAGATGCCCTGGTGGATCAGGCCCTTGATGATTTGCGAACTATCACCGGTTTTTGACGGGCGCGCAGCCAGGGTTGGATGAAATTTATGCTACAACGCTGGTTCGGCGGGTTGCCGGTGTATTCGCCCACTCATTTTGGCAGCGGTCGCCGAGATCGAAGCGGTGGTTGCTGATACCGAAGATGTGGAGATCGCAGGGTTCCTTTTATGCGAGTGTGGGGGTCCTGCGGTGATTGCCGATGCGCGAGCCGCTGCCCACCGCTTGTTGAAGTAATCGATCATGGTTGCAGGTGTGGGGTTGTTGGCTACCCATAGCACTGGTGTCTGGTGTCGCCGCGGAATAAATTTCGCCCCACCACCGCAACGTATCCAGCACCGGTTTCAGGCTTGCCCCTAACTCTGTGAGCTCGTATTCCACCCGGGGCGGTACTTCGGCATAGACCGTTCGGGTCAACAACCCATGCTCCGCCATTTGTCGCAGATTGCTGGTGAGCACCTTTTTGGAGATATGCCCTATACTGCGCTGTAATTCATTGAACCTGCGTGGCCCATCCATGAGGTCACGCAGAATGAGCGCCGACCATTTAGTACTCAGGAAAAATAGCGTGGTTTCTACCGGGCAGGTGGAAAGATCGGGCTTTTTTATTTCCATGCTTTTACCTCTTGACCATTAATAGTATCTATTTGGTTCCTACGGTACTTTATAGTGCCTTCTTCCCAAAAGATACTGTCTTCTTTAGGCTTTGGAACACACCAGAGAATATTCCAAAGAATTCCAAGAGAGGAACACATGCGTATCGCAGTCATCGGTGCTACTGGAAAAGCGGGGAAACTCATCGTCCAAGAAGCAGTCAACCGTTCTCATGAAGTCACCGCAGTTAGCCGACGCCCTCACCCAAATACCCCGGCACAACACACGTTTGTCAAGAACGTTACTGATCTCACCACAGCAGATTTTAAAGCCTTTGACGTGGTAATTTCCGCCCTAGGGTCGCAACAGATTGTTGAACTCACCACCCATCTTGGTCAGATTCTGTCCGGTACCGATACCCGACTCGTGGTTATAGGCGGCACCGGCACGCTTTACACCACCCCGGCGCGTACTGAGCGGTTGGTTGATTCCCCGGATTTTCCGGCTGAATATCGAAAGTATGCCGAGGCTCACGCCGCGGCTTCCACTTTTTGCGTGGTATCACTGGTTTGAAGTGGACTGCTATCAGCCCGGCGGCTAATTTTTGACCCGATGCTCCAGCCCGTCATGATTATGAGTTTGCAGGTGATGTTTTCACCGTCGGTGCCAGTGGCATAAGTGAGATCAGTTATGCGGATTATGCATCCGCGCTGGTTGATGAGGTAGAAAATACCACCGGGGCTCATATTGGCGAACAAATCAGCGTGCGTAATCGCTAACGCATCCCACAAAACCTACAATAGGGTGCATGACTTTTTCCCCCTCATATCCAACTTCAGCGCACGTAGCTCGTTCTCGGGCATTCATGGAGCGCGCTCAACATGTCATTCCGGGCGGCGTGAATTCACCGGTTCGAGCTTTTGGGTCGGTGGGGGGGCAAGCTCGGTTTATCGCTAAGGCACACGGTTCGAAGCTTTACGACGTTGACGGCAACCAGTACGTTGATCTTGTGAATTCCTGGGGGCCTATGCTTTTGGGGAATGCTCACCCGGAAATTCTTGCTGCTGTGGCTGAGACCATGGCGGATGGTTTGTCGTTTGGTGCCCCAACCGAGGCCGAGATTGATCTTGCGGAAATGATTGTTGACCGTACTAGTGTGGCGAAAGTCCGCATGGTCAATTCTGGCACTGAGGCCACCATGTCGGCGGTTCGTTTGGCTCGTGGGTTTACCGGTCGTCCCAAGATCCTGAAGTTTGAGGGCTGCTATCACGGTCATGTGGATGCGCTTCTTGCCGCCGCAGGTTCGGGGGTTGCTACTTTTGCGTTGCCGGATTCTCCTGGTGTTACTGGTGCGACCGCTGCCGACACCATTGTTGTGCCCTATAACGATATCCAGGCTGTCGAACAAGCGTTCGCCGAGAATGAGGGGCAGATCGCTGCCGTTATCACCGAGGCTGCCGCGGGCAATATGGGGACCGTTGCCCCCCATAATAATTTCAATGCCAGGTTGAAAGACCTATGCCACAGCAATGGGGCACTTCTCATTCTTGATGAAGTGATGACCGGGTTCCGTACTTCTTATTCCGGCTGGTACGGTGTCGATAATGTTGCCGGTGACCTCACCACCTTCGGCAAAGTTATTTCGGGTGGTCTTCCCGCAGCAGCATTCGGTGGCCGCGCCGATATCATGGATTATCTTGCCCCGGTTGGCCCTGTCTATCAGGCTGGTACCTTGTCCGGCAACCCTGTCGCCATGGCAGCCGGGAAGAAATCCCTCGAATTAGCAACCGAACAAATATACGACACTATTCGTGCTCATGCTGATCGGCTTGCCGATCTCATCCACGATGCGCTTGGTGCCGTCGGTGTCGCCCACCACATTCAACGCGCCGCCACCATGCTTTCCGTGCGATTCGCCGACGGGAAGGCCATAATTTCTCCGACATGAAACAGTCGGACACATTCCGTTACGCACCGTTCTTCCACGCTCTTCTCGACAATGGTGTTTACGCGCCACCCAGCGTTTTTGAAACCTGGTTTGTGTCCGCAGCCCTCACCGATGACGACTTCGACCGCATCGAAGCAGCACTCAAACCAGCAGCTCAAGCCGCTGCGGCAGCCCAAAACATCGGCTAAATGCCTATGACGAGCGGCTCAATACCTAGCCGCCACATACCCACACGGTAACTACTAACGGAAAACGGAAAGCGTCTCACCCATCATGTCCCACACCATTATCCATCTCGTCCGCCATGGTGAAGTCTACAACCCTGACCGCATCCTTTATGGTCGCATCCCCGACTACCACCTCTCCGCCCGCGGCCAGTCCATGGCTGCCGTCACCGCTCAATCTTTCACCAACCACGATATTGCGCTCCTCTGGTCCTCCCCCTTGGAGCGTGCACAAGAAACCGCCGGCCCAATCTCCGAAACCACCGGCGTCGATATCACCCTCGATGATCGTCTCATCGAGGCGGGGAACCGGTTCGAAGGCCTCCGCGTCAACTCCTGGCGATCCCAACTCATCAACCCGATTCGTTGGCCCCTCATGTGGAACCCCGCACTTCCCAGTTGGGGCGAACACTACGTTGACATTGCCACCCGCATGATGGACGTCGTCGACTCCGCCCGTCGACAAGCAGCCGGGCACGAAGGAATACTCGTCACACCAACTCCCCATCGTATGCGTGCAACGCACCGTCCTCGGCCAACCCCTCGCCCACAACCCCAGCAACCGGGTATGCGACCTGGCCAGCGTCACATCATTAGTATTCCGCGGCGACCAACTGGTAGATTACCGCTACAACGAACCAGCCCAGGAGATATAAATGCCGCACCCTCGCTGCCTCATAGCATCACTTATAGCCGTCATCACACTGGCGCTCGCCGCATGCAGCACCGACACCGCAGGTAAAGACGCAGTAGCAGTAGGGGGAACCTTCCAATTCCACTCACCCGGTGGCGAAACCGTCATCACCTACCCCGAAGCCGACCGCAAACCCATTGCTGACATCACCGGCCCCTCCGTCACCGACCCCAACACAGAAGTCAAACTCGCCGACTACCAAGACAAAATAGTTGTCCTCAATGCTTGGGGCCAATGGTGTGGCCCCTGCCGCACCGAAGTCGACGACCTCGAAGAAGTCCAAGAACACCTAGCGAAAACCGGTGGCACCGTCATCGGCATTAACGTCAAAGACACCCAGTCACTAGCAAAAGACTTCATACAAGACAACGGGATCACCTACCCCAGCATTTATGACCCGCCCTTTAAACTAGCTGCCTCACTGGGGGTATACCTGCATCGGTTGTCCCCACGACAATCGTGTTAGACAAACAACACCGACCTGCCGTAGTCTTCCTCCGCCAAATCACCGCACAAGAACTACTCGACGCCATAAAACCCCTCGAAACAACATAAAACCCCAGCATAACAACCCGCCTGGGAGCACACCAGCCTAGGAATACGCCACAAAATGCTCACCACCGCCGCCATCGGCACAACCTTCGCCACCACCGCAGCCACCGGGCCCTCCTCCTCGGCATCCTTGCCGCCATGGCAGCCGGCCTCGTCTCATTCGCCAGCCCCTGCGTCATCCCCCTCGTGCCCGGCTACATCAGCTACCTCGCCGGCCTCGTCGGCGGCACCGTCACCTACCACGACAATCACGGCCCCCTCGTCACCAAACAAAGCCGACTCAAAGTCACCACCGCCGCCCTCCTCGTTCTCGGCTTCACCACCATATTCATCCTCACCACCGTCACTGTCTTCGGCGCCATCAGCATCCTCACACTCAGCAGTGACATTCTCATGCGCATCGGCGGCGCTATCACCATCCTCATGGGCATCATCTTCCTCGGCGGAATCCCCTTCCTCCAACAAGAAAAACGCATCCATCCCACCACCACCTGGTCCACCTGGGTGGCGCCCCCTCCCTGGCGCGATCTTCGCCCCAGGCTGGACCCCCTGCCCTGACCCACCCTCGCATCCATCATCTCCGTCGCCGCCGGCACCGAAGGAATGACCGCCGCCCGCGGCATCCTCCTCATCATCGGCTACTGCCTCGGCCTGGGCATCCCCTTCATACTGGTAGCATTCGGCTCCACCAAAGCCATGACCGGTGTCGGCTTCCTCCGCCGTCACAGCCGCACCATCCAACTGATCGGCGGCATCACTCTCATCCTCGTTGGCCTAGCACTCATCACCGGCCTCTGGGGCGACTTCATTAACTGGATACGAATCATCACAAGCGAGTTTGGGGCAACCCTCATCTAACCGCTAGCGTTAACCCTAACCACAACCGGCCCAACCCCCAACAAACCAGTAACCACCACTAAAACCACAAGGGAGCAGCGTGAAAATCCTTCTCGCAGCAATCAAAAAAGCATGGCACTGGCTCACCAGCATGCGCACCGCCCTGGCCCTCATGTTCCTGCTCGCCCTGGGCGCAGCACCCGGCGCCCTCCTCCCACAACGCTCCCTCAACGAAGACAACGTCACCGAATACCTCAAAAACAACGGCAAAATCGCCGAAATCTACGACAAACTGCAACTCTTCGACGTTTTCAGTTCCACCTGGTTCAACTCCATCGCAGTCCTCCTGTTCATATCCCTCATCGGCTGCATTCTGCCGCGCTCCCTAGACCACTACAAACAATTGAAAACCCGCCCAGTGCGGGCACCGAAAAACCTCAGCCGACTCCCACTCAACGCCGCCGGCATCGTGAATAAACCTTTGCCAGAGGTAGAACAACACATCACCACCCTGTTCAAAGGCTGGCATCTTGCCGCATACACCAAAGAAGAAGACCGCGCCGGACAACGCTCCTTTTCTGCCGAAAAAGGCTACAGCCGGGAACTCTATAACCTGCTCTTTCACCTGGGGCTCGTGGGCATGCTCGTCGCCATGGCCATCGGCCGCATGGTGTACTACGAAGGACAAGTCATCGTCATCGCATCCGACCGGGATGATGTCAACTCCCAATTTTGCAACACCGCCACCGCGAACTTTGATTCCTTCCGCGCCGGGCTGCTTTTCGACGGCACCGGCCTGAACACCTACTGCCTGGATGTACATAACTTTTCCGCCAACTATCTCCCTAACGGCCAGGCGGATTCCTTCCGTTCGGACGTGTCCTATGCGGTCGGTGACGAGATCAATACGGATTCCGCCACCTGGAAACACCAGGAAATATCCGTGAACCACCCGCTGCGGCTTTGGTGGCGACCGCGTTCATTTGCAAGGCCACGGTTTCGCCCCCACATTCACAATCAAATGGCCGAACGGGGATGAGCGCACACAAACAGTACAGTTCCGCCCTGACGACCTCACGTTTTTCCTGTCCTCCGGCGTGGTTCGATTCGACCCACCGGCCGGAATGTACCCGGAACTTTACGAACGCAGGCAACACCAAATCACCATCCAGGGCCTATTTGCACCAACCGCGGCCTGGAGCGGCGACAATAACGATATTCTTTCCTCCAGCTACCCGGCCATGAATGACCCGGCGGTGGCAATCGACATTTATCGGGGCGATAACGGCTTAGACTCCGGTAGTAGCCAAAACATTTTCACCATCGACCCGACACAAGTCCACACCGGCCAGCTGCAAAAGATCGAACGAGTCAACCTGACGAAACAACAGTCGGTGACCTTGGACGATGGCACGGAAATTACTTTTGTTGGTGCGGAGGAGTTCGCTAATTTCCAGGTGTCATACGATCCGACACAATACTGGGTTTTGGTGTTCACAATCGTGTCGTTGGGCGCTTTGGTGGGGTCGCTCACGGTGAAGCGGCGGCGAATTTGGGTGCGGTTAGAACCGGTGAGTGATACCGAAACCCGGGTAGAGACCGCAGGTTTAGCACGCACGGATCGCGCCGGGTGGGGGGAGGAATACCACAAAATTCATCGGCAATTATTGGGGTTGCCGGATCCCGACGATGATGACGACGCCGGTGCGTGATGCATATTGGTGTCTGTGGCTATAATAATGCGCCGTGACGATGGGGGATAGCGGGTATGGTTTGGCTAGGGCTTTGGTTATACCGTTAGCAAGAGTATTCTCTAATCAGCATCGCATACCCCCAATAATGTGAGGTTATTACCTATGAATGTTGACCACACGCTTGCGTCGTTTTCGGATTACGCGTTTTTCAGTGCCTTTATTATTTACTCGTTGGCCTTGGTGCTTTCTGTGGTGTTTTATATGAAGCGGCAGGGATTGGTTGATCTGGAGCGGGAAACGGCAGGAGCATGAGGATGTCGCATCCCATGAGCATCAATTGGTGTCGGTAGGTTCGGATTCTACCCCGGTTACCGCTGATTCCAAGGCAGTATCTGCATCTGATGCGTCGGATGATGCCGAGAAGATTGCTGGTCTTATAGCTGCGCGGGAGGCTTCGGCCGAGAAATTTGCTGGCATGACCCAGTCGGTGGTGTGGCTGGGAATCATAGTGCATGTGACGTCGGTGGTGTTGCGTGGGTTGTCGGCGGGTCGGTTCCCGTTCGGCAATCTTTACGAGTACATCACTGAGATCACGATGTTCACCATGATTGTGGCGGCGTTTTATTTGCAGCGGAAAGATCTGCGGGTATTGTGGCCGTGGGTGTTGACCCCGATTTTAGCGTTGCTGTTTTTCGGCGGTACGAAGCTTTATGTTGATTCCGCCCCGGTGGTGCCGGCGTTGAAATCGTATTGGCGGGCGATCCATGTGGGGTCGGTGTCGATTGGGGCGTCGATAGGCATGGTGTCTGGTGTTGCGTCCTTGCTGTATTTGTTGCGGATGTGGCAGCCGGTGGGGAAGGAACACGGATTTTTCGGTTCGGTGGCGAAGCCATTGCCGTCGGCGAAAACGCTGGATGCGATTGCCTACCGCACGATCATTGTGACCGTGCCGGTGTTTGGGCTGGGTATTGTGCTGGGGGCTATTTGGGCGGAATCGGCGTGGGGCCGGTTTTGGGCGTGGGATCCCAAGGAAACCGTGTCGCTGATTACCTGGATGCTGTATGCGGCCTATTTGCATGCCCGGGCGACAGCCGGGTGGCGGGATGCCAAGGCCGCGTGGATCAACATTTTGGGCCTGGCGACCATGGTGTTTAACCTGTTTTTCATTAACCTGGTGGTGTCGGGTTTGCATTCCTATGCAGGCTTGAACTAGCCGGGTGCTTATCGACGCCCACCGTTGCGGAGGCTCGCCCAATCCTTTTATGGTTGGGCTTTAGAGCGAATCAATGAGCCTATGGACACGTCGAAAGGTGTCGGGCACAAGCTTGTAGTAGGCCCATTTGCCGGTTTTATGGCGGGTCACCAGGTTGGTGTCCATGAGTTTCTTCATGTGGTGGGTGACGGTTGGTGGTGACACCTTGAGGGCGTCGGAAAGCTCAATGGCGCAGATATTGGTGCCTTGATTTTGCGCTAGGATATACAGGATTTGGAGACGGGTGGGGTCGCTGAGAGTTTTGAATAATTGGGTTGCCTTCAGCCGTTGCAGGGGAGCGTTGTCACACTCGGAAACCACCAATGATGAACGCATGCTACCACTATAAAGGCAAGCTTTAGCTAAGTAAATTAAGGTTACCCTGTAATTATTGGTGGGTTTTTATGCGATTTTCCCAACACTAGCTGGTGTTTTCCTACGTGTCGGAGGTGTCAGGTCGGGGCGAATTCTTGTCACTTGCTGCCGGTTTTGTGTCATCTGAGTTATTATCCGCAGCAGCGGTAGTGTCGGTGGGGGAGGGGCGGTTATAGCGGGCTTGGGCGCGCCGAATCCGTTCCTCTTCCCTGCCGTTGGGCTTCTTCCTTAGCGCGGCGTTGCTTGAATTGTCTGTTTTTCCAATTCCCACAGGAACTCTTCATCATCATCGGGTCCTTTGATGAGGGGTTCCTGGGGTGCGTCGAAAAGCGTGGCACGTTTCCACGACTGTGGCCCAAATGCCCGCCACACCAAATACACGGCTGCGACAAGCAGCAACAAAACGATAATGCGACCCACGGTAACATGCTCCTTGAATCAGTGTGATGGTTAATGATATTGATGGGGACAATTCACCAGTTTAGGCACAAATGCACTCCCTTGACACACCATAGTTGCGACTAGCTTGTTTGCATGTCATTGAGTAGGGTTTTTACACGTGAGCGAAGACCCAACTCCACATGAAGATCACACCCAATCAAGCGCCTCACCCGATCCGGCATCAGCACCCCCCGAGCGGGATCCCCAATTACGCCGTGAGGCACGCAATAATGTCATCAAATATGGCGCCGCCAGATTTGGCCTTTTCCTGGCCCTCACCATCTTGATCCAGTTGGTCTCGGCCCTCGTCATCGACCCGCTGCCTATTTACATTGCTGCGCTATTGGCGCTCATCGTTGCTTTCCCCCTGTCTGTTTTTGTTTTCAAGAACCTGCGGTTAAAAACTACCGCCGCCGTGGCTGAATGGGATGCGCAGCGCAAAGCATATAAGGAGTGGGTGAAACAGGAACTATCCTCCAGGTAACCATGCTGGTGCATCACAAAACCAGTGCAGAGACTAGCTGGCGAAGATGAGCACGCCGGTCGTGAGCGTTGCCCACACCAGCATTGCCCGTCCGGTCGTGCCTAGCACTGGGATTAAAGCCGGGCCGACCGCACCGCACCGCACCGGGCCGCTGGCCACATACACGAGTGGGATAATGACTAACCCTAGTAGCGCCCACGGGTTGACCACGACCGATAAAATCACAGTCACCACCAGCGGTGCGATGACCAGCAGGTAATACAACACTCGGGTCTTTGCATCCCCTAATCGCACCGCTAACGTGATTTTGCCCGTCTGCGAATCCGTGGGGATATCCCGCAAATTATTGACCAGGTTGATGCTGGCCGACATGGCCCCAATCGCACAAGCCCCCACCATCCCGGCGACATCTACCCGTCCCGCCTGGGTGAACTGTGTGCCTAACACAGCTACCAAACCAAAAAACACAAACACCGCGATCTCCCCCAACCGCTATAGCTGTAAGGGTTTTCCCCCCCGGTATAAAACCAGGCGGCAATGATACACACCATGCCCACCAGGATGAGCCACCATGAGGACAACAGCGACAATATTGTGCCCGCCACCGCGGCCACCCCAAACGCCCCGAACGCCGCCAATTTCACCTGCAATGGTCGGGCAATCCCCGACCCCACTAACCGTAAGGGGCCACTGCGGGTATCATCAGTGCCCCGAATCCCATCGGAGTAATCGTTGGCGTAGTTCACACCTATAATCAGCGACCAGGCTACCACCCCGGCTAGAAACGCCCGCCACAGGTGCATGCCCCCCGCAGCAGTGCCATAAACCGTGTGGATTGCCGCTCCGGTTCCAACAACAACGGGGGCGAACGCATTCGCCCAGGTGTGGGGCCGTGCCCCCGCCAACCATTCACGCAATGTGGGATGGTTATGCTCGCGCGGATGTGCGGCGGTTGTGGTCTCTGTCATGCATACCATTGTGCTGTGCACACCCGCCGAATCACAAAGCCCACGCTGGTGCCCCACAATCATCACACAACTACCCCCAAAACGGTGTTGAAACCACACAAAAATCTAGAACAATTGGGTCACTTTGTTTCGGTCGATTTTCCCCAAACTTGTGCGTGGTAGTTCGGTCACCCGCTGAATATGTTTGGGAATCTGCCACCGTGGAAAGTCCTGAAACGCCGCAATAATGTCTTCCATGTTGGCGGACCCCGTGTATGCGGCCACGATGGCTTGCCCCAGCCGCTGGTCGGGAATTCCTACCACGCACGCATCGTCCACCCCGGCAATGTTAATGAACACTTGCTCCAGCACCTCTGGGTGAATTTTTAACCCCCCGGAATCAATGATGGTGTCGATCCGCCCCGTTACACTCAACACCCCATGCCGCAACAAACCCGTGTCGGATGTGCGATAAAAACCAGGTCGGGAGAACGCTTCATGGTTTGGGAAGTTGCGGTATCCCTGTGCCACCATTGGTCCGCCGACCATAATTCTTTCGTTTTCCAGCCGGATCGTCACCCCGGGTAGCGGCAACCCGTTATAGACGCACCCGCCTGTGGTTTCTGCCGACCCATAGGTGGTTACCACTCTGATCCCCAGTTCGCGGGCGGCCCGCCGATCATCATCAAGCAGGGGACCACCACCCACCAGGATGGCGTCGAAAAGCCGCAATGCCTCAATGCCCTGCAACGTGTCCATGCCTTTGAGTAGCTGCATCGGGGTTAAGGCGGTATAGCAACGCGCTGCATCCGCCCGCAGCTCCTCCGCCGCATCCGCGAACTCCGCCACCTGAAACCCTGCCGACACGTCGACGAACGTGGGGTCAATACCCGCCACCAATGATCGAACTAACACCTGGATGCCCGCTATGTGGTGCGCAGGCAACGCCAACAGCCACGCCCCCGCACCACCTAAAAACTGGTGGGTGGCATCCGCCGACGCTACTAAATTCACCGCGGTGAGTTGTGCCCCCTTGGGGATGCCGGTCGACCCGGAGGTGGCCACCACTAACGCCACCTCCGGATCGATTTCCGCCCCGGCGCGCAATTGTTCTGTAAGCAGCGTGGTGCGGTCCGGGTCATCGGCGGGGACGGGCAGGAGCGTTCGGGTGCCGGCTATGGCTTCTTCGATGGCGTCGAGGAATGGGTAGGGGTCGGTGGGGAGGACCGGGAAGGGTTCAAGCAGGTGACTATCCGGGTGATTTGCGTCGCTGGGGGGCGTCATCGGGTCTGCCCCTCATTGCTGCCCCCACCCGCATGCGGATCATCACTGCTGGAGTCAGCCACGCCCGAATTCGGGGAATCTAGTGCGGGGTCTGCCAGTGGATTTGTTGCCGACCCTGTTGGCGGTTCTGCGGGGATACCCGGGTTGGGATCCGGTGTGGGGTCGGGGAGTAGGTTGTGGGTCATGGTTTTAGTTTTAGTTTTAGTAGTAGTAGGGGAAGGGAGACCAGTCTGGGTCGCGTTTTTCTAGGAAAGAGTTTTTCCCTTCGACAGCTTCGTCAGTCATGTAGGCGAGCCGGGTGGCTTCGCCCGCGAAGACCTGTTGCCCCATGAGGCCATCGTCGGTGAGATTGAAGGCGAATTTGAGCATGCGTTGCGCGGTGGGGGATTTCCCGTTGATTTCTTGGGCCATGGTGATGGCTTCGTCTTCCAGGTCGGCGTGGTCGGCAACAATGTTGACGGCACCCATTCGGTGCATGGTTTCGGCATCGTAGGTGCGGCCAAGGAAGAAGATTTCTCGGGCAAATTTTTGGCCAACCATTTTGGCCAGGTAGGCGGAGCCATAGCCGGCGTCGAAGGATCCCACATCGGCGTCGGTTTGTTTGAAGCGGGCTTCCTGCCGGGAGGCGATGGTGAGGTCGCACACAACGTGGAGGGAATGCCCGCCGCCGGCCGCCCAACCGTTTACGACGGCGATGACGATTTTTGGCATGGTGCGGATGAGCCGTTGGACTTCAAGAATGTGGAGGCGGCCGCCTTCGGCTTTGGTGCGGGCCTCGTCAACAGTGTCGGCGGTGTCCCCGTGGGCGTAACGGTAGCCGGAGCGGCCGCGGATGCGTTGGTCGCCGCCCGAGCAGAAAGCCCAGCCGCCGTCTTTCGGGCTGGGCCCGTTGCCGGTGAGGAGAATGGTGCCCACATCGGGGGTTTGGCGGGCATGGTCGAGAACCGTGTAGAGTTCGTCGACGGTGTGGGGGCGGAATGCGTTGCGGACTTCGGGCCGGTTGAAGGCGATGCGGACAATGCCATCTCTCCGATAGGGTGCCGATATGCCGGTGGTAGGTGATGTCAGTGAGGTGTTCGAAGCCGGGAACCGGGTTCCAAAGTTCAGGTTTGAAGGGGTTTGGGGATGCTGGTGTGGGTGTTGGCGTGGAAGCAGTCATAGCTGTAAAGCTTTAGCGGTCACGCGGTTTCTGTCACTACTGTTATAACTATGAGCGGACACAGTTTTGGCGGTATCAATGTTGAGGATATGTTGGCGCGGGCACATGTGGTGAGTTTGCCGTTGCGGGTGCGATTCCGGGGGTGCGGGAGCGTGAGGCACTGTTGTTTGAGGGGCCGAAGGGGTGGGGGGAGTTTTCGCCATTTTTGAGTATGGGGTGCCGGAGTCGGCGGAGTGGCTGCGGTGCGGCCTGGAGATGGCGTTTGCGGGGCCCCCACCACGGTTGCGGGACAAGATTGCGGTGAACGCCACGGTGCCGGCCGTGGCGCCGTGGCAGGTGGATGAGGTGTTGGCGCATTTTCCCGGCTGCCAGGTGGTGAAGGTGAAGGTGGCGGAGCAGGGGCAAACCCTGGCCGATGATGTGGCCCGGGTGGCGGCGGTGCGAGCGTATGCGCCGGATGCAAGTATTCGGGTGGATGCGAATGGTGGCTGGTCGGTGGCGGAGGCGTTAGCGGCACTGGCCGAATTGGGCCCGTTGGATTATGTTGAGCAGCCGTGCGCTACGGTGGAGGAGCTAGCGGAGCTGCGCACTAAGCTGGTGCATCGGGGCTTGTATGTGCGGGTGGCGGCGGACGAGTCGATTCGGCGGGCGTCTGACCCGTATGCGGTGGCGGAGCGGGGTGCGGCGGATGTTGCGGTGGTGAAGGCCGCCCCGTTGGGTGGTCCGCGGGCGGTGCTGCGGATCGCGGATTTCATGCGCGTCCGGGGCCTGAACATTACTGTTGCCAGTGCTTTGGACACCGGGGTGGGGATGAACGCCGGGCTGGCGTCGGTGGCGGCATTACCGCAGCTTGTTGATGATTCCCATGTTGCGGTTCCGCCCGCCGCCGCGGGGTTGGCGACGCAGCGGCTCTTTGTTGCCGATGTGACCCCATGGCGGCAGCTTGTCGACGGCTACTTAAGCACGGAATTACTGGCCCCGGAGCCGGAACGCCTGGCGGAGTTTGCCGCCTCGGGGGAGCGAAAAGATTTTCTGGATCAATCGGGTCACCGAGTGCTGGAACTACCTCAACCAGGACTGATGCGAGAGCTAACGGATGCCGAAGTTGCCGTGTTGACAGCAATGATTCAACACGCGCCATCGGACACTGACCCGGAATCAGTGACGGAGGAACGACGTGCGAAATGGTTAGGGCAAGTACCGAGGGTTTCGGTGGCGCGGGAATGCGGTTGTGGCACATGCGCATCCATCGAATTGGCTCTCGATGGGGTGCCAGTGTTACCGTTGCGGTCGGATGAAACCTTATTAGCCTACGACGTGCGGCAGGATGCCCTCGTGCTCGTGCACATCATCAATGATGTAATCCGGGAATTAGAGGTGGCGCCAGTTTACAATACGGTTGTGACCACACCAAACCCGGCCACATTGGATTTTAGCGGTTGGAGTGAACCATAGTGTGATGGCAGAATCAGGAGGTCTGACCCCACACAACACCCACGATAAGAATTTGGATTCATGACTGCCTATTCCCAGCCGCACTCCTCCCAACCAATCGCGGAAGCCATCGTCGCAGACATCGCCCACTATGTTGATGACGTGGTGATCTGCCCAGGCTCCCGCAACTCCGCCCTGTCCCTGGCGCTGATTGCCCGGCCGGATGTGCGGGTCCACGTGCGGATTGATGAGCGCAGTGCGGCCTTCCTCGCGGTGGGGATTGCGCGAGTCACTAGGGCGACATGTGGGGGTGGTGACCACCTCCGGCACCGCGGTCGCTAACTGCCTGCCGGCGGTGCTGGAGGCGCAGAACGCGCACATACCCTGGCGATCATTTCCGCCGACCGGCCGGACTATTTAGTGGGCACCGGGGCGAATCAAACCATTGAACAGCGTGGCCTGCTGGGGTTGGAAACCTACGACATTGCCGCCCAGCATGATTTGGGGGAAGTGTTTCAACACCGTCAACAGGTGCATATAAACGTGCGGCTGGCCGCCCCACTGGTTGACGGCCTGCCGCAACCACCACAACCAGTGGCTAAAATACCAACCCCAACCTTTATAGTCGACCATGGGGAAACCACCATTGACCTGTCCCGTCGCACGCTCGTGATTGCGGGGGACGAGGCCTGGGAAGTTCCCGGCCTGGAAGACGTCCCCACCGTGGCAGAGACCCACGGCCCCCGCCCCATACCATCCGGTCCACCCCTGGCCGTGCAAAGCATTCACCAACGAATACGCCGAATACACCAAACCGGAACACATCATTGTGGTGGGGCACCCCACCCTCAGCCGGGACATCATGGAACTCGTGGCGGACGACACCATAGAATTGACCATCCTTTCCAAAACCACACAGGTCACAAACCCATGGCGTCGTAACGCAACCATTGCAACCCGGGTGCGGGCCATGAACGAACCCGCCGCAGACTGGATACGGATCTGCGCCGCAGCCACCGACGTGGCCATAGAAAAAGTACGCACCATTCTTGCCGATGAAACATTCAGATTCACCGGACTGCACGTCGCCGCCGCCGTCGCCGACAGCCTCAGCACAAACGACTACGCGGTTTTTGGCGCCTCAAACCCAATCCGGGACGCCAGCCTTGTCGGACTACCATTCCAGGCGGTAGACACCTTCTCACCCCGCGGCGTCGCCGGCATCGACGGCACCACCTCACAAATCATGGGCATCGCCCCTCGCCACCCAAGCACAACACCCCACCGAAATCCGGGCCCCACGCACCCTCGCGCTCATCGGCGACGTCACATTCCTCCACGACGTTGGGGGGCTCCTCACCCCAGACAATTCCCCACTCCCCGAAAACCTCACTATCGTGGTAGCCAACGACAACGGGTGCGGCATTTTCCACGCCCCTAGAAGTCGGCAACCCAGAATTCCAACCCAGTTTCGAACAAGCCTTCGGCACACCACACAACACCAATATCGCCGCCCTATGCGACGCCTACGGGCTGGAATACCAGCAGGTAGCCACCCTTCCGGACCTCATCCACGCCCTGGATGACGCCGCCGAAACCACCGGGCTGCGCATCATCGAAGCAGTCACCACCCGCACCACCCGTGCCGCCCTCCACCACCAACTCTCCCACTAGCGCACACCAACCATGACCGACCAACACGCCCGCGAACGCCGCATCTTCCGCACCCGCCGCCGCATCAAACAAACCATTCTGGTCTGCTACGCGGCAGCTATGCTCGGCTGCGCCAGCCTCGTCATCGGCCCCGGCATCAACGACTACATCATCGAATCCGACCCGGGCGCGCCCTCGCCCGCGTCACATCCGTCACCACCACCAAAACCATCGTCGAATTCCAAGACGACACCAACACCTACCACTCACCCCCCGGTGGCCTTCTACTCCCACCGGGCTCGGCCCCGGCCAACGCGTGTGGGTCACCTACGCCCGCAGCAACCCCGAACTTGTGAAAGTATCCGGCCGTAAATGGACACTCGCCATCATCCCCGCCCTCAGCTCCGCGGCCGTGACCACCCTCATCACTAGCGCCCTCTGGTTCGCCATCCTCGGCCCCCGACACTTTCCGGCGCGCAAAACACGCAAAACCACAAAAACCACACCAACCCGAAAACCCCCACCAACACCACCGTCATCACTCGTACCGCTAGCGCCGCCGACGCCTCCGACACCACCAGAAGAAAGCAACCCACGATGAGTCGCCGACGCTACCGCGTCGCCATCGTGACCGAATCCTTCCTCCCACCATCAACGGCGTCACTAACTCCGTCACCAAAACCCTCGACCACCTCCACAACCACCACCACGAAGCCATCATTATTGCCCCCAAACAACCAGGCACCCCCACTACCTACCGCGGCTTCCCCATCATCACCACCCCACCATCAACCTCAACCTTGGGCTCCCCATCGGACTCCCCACACCCACCATCACCCGCACCCTCCGCAACTTCCAACCCGACATCACTCACCTCGCATCCCCCTTCCTCCTCGGCGCCGCCGCAGCCTTTGCCTGCCAACACCTCAGCATCCCCACCATCGCAATATTCCAAACCAACATCGCCGACTACACCACCCGCTACCACCTCCCCAAACTCAAAACCACCGCCTGGCGCTGGATCACCCACATCCACAACCACTGCAACCTCACCCTAGCCCCTCCACCAGCACCATCACCGAACTCCGCAACCACGGCATTACCACCATCAAACACTGGGGCAGAGGCGTCGACACCACCCTCTTTAACCCCGACCACCACCAACCCGACCCCACCAACCACATCATCGGATACGTCGGCCGCCTCGCCCCGAAAAAGGCCTCCACCGACCTGAGCCATCACCAACCTCCCCAACACCACCCTCACCATCGTCGGCACCGGCCCCTGGAACCACACCTCCGCAAACTCCTCCCCACCGCCTGCTTCCTCGGCCCCCAAACCGGCACCCAACTCGCCCACACCCTCGCCACCTTCGACATCTTCATCCACCCCGGCGAATTCGAAACCTTCTGCCAAACCATCCAAGAAGCCCACGCCGCAGGCGTCCCCACCATCGCCCCCCAACACCGGCGGTCCCCAAGACCTCATCACCAACGGCCACAACGGCTACCTCTTAAACCCCACCAGATTCGAACGCGACCTCCCCCACGCCATCAATGCCATCTACGCCAACCACCACACCATGGCCCGTAACGCCCGCGCCGGGGTAGAAAACCGCACCTGGGAAACCATCTGCTCCGAACTCATACACCATTACGAAGCAGTCATTCATAACCCAACCCGCTACACTAATCTGCGTGGCTAAAGCATCCCTGGACAAAAAACCCATCGAAGTACGACGCATGTTCGACGCCGTAGGAAAAAACTACGACATCACCAACACCGTCCTCGCCGCCGGACTTGATGCCCGATGGCGTCGCCGCACCCGCAAACGCCTCCAACTCAAACCCACCGACAAAGTACTCGACCTCGCCGCCGGCACCGCCATCTCCACCGTGGAACTCGCCAAATCCGGTGCCTGGTGCGTCGCCTGCGATTTCTCCCAAGGCATGCTCGCCGCCGGCAAAAACCGGGCCGTCCCCAAAGTATGCGGCGACGGCATGCACCTCCCCTTCGCCGACAACACATTCGACGCCGTCACCATCAGCTACGGTCTCCGCAACATCTACGACCCCACCGCCGCACTCCGCGAACTCGCCCGCGTCACCAAACCCGGCGGCCGACTCACCATAGCCGAATTCTCAACCCCCGTCATACCCGGACTCAAACAGCTCTACCACAACATCGCACTCAAAGCCCTGCCAGCCATAGCGAAACTCGTATCCTCCGACCCCGAATCCTACGAATACCTAGCAGACTCCATCCGCCAATGGCCCAACCAAGAACAACTCGCCACCATGGTCAATAACCACGGCTGGTCACACTGCGGGTGGCAAAACCTGACCGGTGGCATCGTCGCCCTCCACTCCGCCATAAAAACCCGACGCAACCCCCAACACGCCCAAAGCCGGGATTAACTAACCCCATAACGCGGCCCCCAAACGCCCCAGCAGCGCCAGGCCGAGCAGCCACCAACCCCGATCGCGCCACCGCCCGACCGGCAACAAACCGACCAGCCGCATGCCACAACCGCGCCACCACATCCCGATCCGCATCAGTTATCAGATTCCCCATCAACCGCGCCGCCACCGGCATCACATGCCGACCCAACGGGCGTCGCAAAGCCACCGGACCAACCACCGGCAACAACTGCGGGTACGTCAACAACCGCGCCAACATGCGCGCAACCCAAACGCCTCACCATACTCCCGGCGCAACACATCCGGCCACAACAACGTGTAATCCTTACCCGCATCCAAACACTCCACCGCCAACCGGGCCGTCTCCATCCCATAATCAATCCCTCCCCATTCAACGGATTCACACACGCCGCCGCATCCCCAATCAACATCCAATTACGGCCAGCCACCCCACTCACCGCGCCACCCATCGGCAATAACGCCGACGCCACCCGATCCGGCGCACCAAACCCCCACTCCGGCCGACACTGCTGTGCATACAACCCCAATAGCTTCTTCGTATTAATCCGGGCGGGTCGCCGATCCGTACTCAGCGCCCCACACCCCACATTCGCCAACCCATTCCCAAGCGGAAAAATCCAACCATAGCCGGGTTGCACCACCCCATCCGCGTCCCGCAGCTCCAGGTGCGAATGAATCCACGGCTCCTCAGACCGCGGCGTCACACAATACGAACGCGCCGCAATGCCATACACCTCACCCTTATGCCACGTGCGACCAAGCAACTTACCAATGGGGGACCGCACCCCATCCGCCACAATGACCTGCTTGGGGCGCACCCACGACCCATCCGATAACTCCACCGCAGCAACCAACGCACCCACCGAAGCAGCATCCCCCGACACAGTGCCGCTCCCGGAAAATAACGCTGCCTCGAACCAGCCCCCACCGGCGTCGACATGGACACCGACACCGCCCGCACACCACCCAAAAACTCCACCGATGACTGCGAACGCGCACACTCCAACAAGAAATTATCAAACTTGCGCCGGGGCATTGCCGACCCCACGGTTCCGAATGCGCTTTTCCGGCCAGGGCGCCGTCACCGAGCCCCCAAACCCGTGCAGTTTCAGCCCATGGGAGCGATAACGCGCCACCACGGAATCCGCCAACCCTAACAGTTGCAGCTGGTGGATAGCGCGGGGGTGAGGCCATCGCCACAGGTCTTGTCGCGGGGGAACAGTTGGGCGTCATAAGCAGGGTGCTTATGCCGCGGCGGCCGGCATGAATGGCGGCCGCCACGCCCGCGGGCCCGGCCCTCAATGATGAGAAGCTCAACGCTTCGGCTCCCACGTTGCTTTGTGTCGTGGTTATTGGGCTGGTGAATGGTGCGGGTGGAGTCAGTCACGACCACTATTGTTGCAAGCCGTAACCGTCTCATGCCACCCGCATATATTCCTGAGGGTGTATGTCGGGCGAAGAATGGACTACGGTTAAAGGGTTAGTTGGATGAACTCGTTCGGCCCGATTCGGCAAATTTGCTGGTTGGGCGCAGTCCGATCCGTATGGGAAAAGGTAGACACAGCATGAACAATGGTGCCGTAATTCGTCAGAACCGTGGCGATTCCACCATCGGCGCGCGCATTGATTTGGGCGATGACACCCTCAACGAACATATTCTTCGCGGCATGGAAAACGTTGAAGAAAGGTTGCGGGTAGAGCTGGAAAAAAGTCCAGACTTTCTTCAGGAGAAGGTGATGCACCTGACCAAAGCTGGTGGTAAGCGTTTCCGCCCAATGTTTACGTTGTTGGCGTCGAATTATGGCCCGCGGCCCATGTGTGAGGACGTGTTCAAAGCCGCCGTGGTGGTGGAAATGACCCACTTGGCGACCCTCTACCATGACGATGTGATGGATGAGGCTCAAATGCGGCGCGGCGTGCCTTCCGCCAATGTGCGATGGTCGAATTCAGTTGCGATCTTATCCGGGGATATTCTCTTGGCGCATGCCTCTAGGATCATGAGCGAGTTGGGCGTGGACACGGTTGCCCACTTCGCCGAAACCTTCGGCGCGCTCGTGACCGGCCAAATGCGGGAAACCGAAGGACCCGGCACCGGTGATCCGATTGAGCACTACATGAAGGTGATTCACGAGAAAACCGGTGTGCTAATTGCCGCTGCCGGTTACCTTGGGGCGTTGCATTCGGGGCGGACATGGAAACGGCGTTATGTTTGCAGGCTGTGGGTGCGGCGGTTGGCATGGTGTTCCAAATCGTCGACGACATTATCGATATTTTTTCCACCCCCGAGGATTCCGGTAAAACACCCGGCACCGATTTACGCGAAGGGGTGTTCACGCTGCCGGTGCTGTATGCGCTGCAGGAAGACACCCCGGTGGGGGCCGAGTTGCGGGAGCTGCTCACCGGTCCGCTTGTCGACGACGCCAGCGTGGATCGCGCACTGCAACTCCTGGCCCGTTCCGATGGTCGGCAAAAAGCGCTTGCCGACGTCCACCAGTACCTGGCTGAGGCGGAGGAAAAAACTAGACCAACTCCCGACAATCCCACCACCCAGGCCTTACGCCAGTTAGCCCGGGTTACCGTGGCGCGTGTGGGATAGGAGCGGAGCGTAGTTATCGGCACCAACCTGGAGATTTGTGCTTTCATCACTATCGGTAATACAATTCCTAGAGCGCGCTAGGTTGCCCGAGCGGCCAAAGGGAGCGGACTGTAAATCCGCCGGCATTGCCTACAGAAGTTCGAATCTTCTACCTAGCACCAAAACCAACACGAAGCCCCACTGCGAAAATTTACCGCGGTGGGGCCTCTGCGTTGCCGCGCTTTTGCATGGATCATGTGTGCCAATGATGGCCTGTGATTTCAACAGCTAAAAGTGGGCAAAACAGGTTGTGTACTGGTGATTTGTTTTCACCGCTACGGTCGGGGTACAGTATTGAAAGCTTCAACGGAGCAAAACGATGAGGCTAAGCCCCCTTAGCTCAGTCGGCAGAGCGTTTCCATGGTAAGGAAAAGGTCGACAGTTCGATTCTGTCAGGGGGCTCTGTTTTCTTTTATGACTTGTGCACATGATCATAGAAGTAAACGGTTGGGCGGTGTAGCTCAGTGGTAGAGCAAGCGACTCATAATCGCTGTGTCGCGAGTTCAATTCTCGCCATCGCTACTGGATAGCTTGCTATCCAAAAATAGGGGCGTAGCTCAAATGGTAGAGCAACGGTCTCCAAAACCGTAGGTTGCAGGTTCAAGTCCTGTCGCCCCTGCTTCACGGTGGAAGGACATTTGCCATTATGGCAGGTGTCCTTTTTGCATATGTGGTGTTGGTGGGGTTAGTGGATATTGGGGTCCGCTAGTTTTTTGGTATAGTCAAAGCGCTTTATAAAAACGTATTCGAGGAGAACCGTGAGCGAGAATCAGCCAAAGCACGGGGCGGGTGCCCGCCCCACGGGCAAGCGTCAGCTGGCCGGGGTGAGTACTACCTCGACTGCTACTTACAAGGGCAAACAAGTTGTTGCCAATGACGATGATGAGGCACCACGCCAGAATAAAGTCGTGGCATTCATGCCCGAGGTCGTGTCCGAAATGCGGAAAGTCATTTGGCCAACTGCCCGGCAGATGCTGAATTACACCATCATTGTGTTTGCCTTTTTGATCTTGTTGACGGGCTTGGTGGCTGGTGTGGACTTCCTCGCCGGTATCGGAGTTGAGAAGGTACTGGTCCGATAGGTAGTATCATTCGTATAGCTTCTATAGCATCCCGCCGAATTCCTTGTGAAACGGCGGGATAATTTTTACCCCACCGGTATGACGCCTGGAAAGCGTCGACAAGCGGGGCGGTAGCATAGTAATAATCAACGAATGTCAGGAGACCCCTCATGAGCGAAGAAACTCAGGATTCCCTCGCCGCAGCCATGTCCGAATTGTCCGAGTCCGATGCGTCCGACGCGGCTGAAGCATCGGGAACGTCATCATCGGCGCCGACCGGTGAGCAAAAACCCGAAACCGTGAAGTCTGAGGGGGCTGGCGACACCGCAGCCTCCGAACCAGGGGCTGCCGAAACCACCGAAGCCACCCAAGAAACCGACGGGGATGGCGAATACCAGGTACGGTTGCGGCGATATATTCGCGAGCTGAAAAAACAGCCGGGCCAGTGGTACATCATCCAGTGCTATTCGGGCTACGAAAACAAGGTGAAAGCCAACCTTGATATGCGTATCCAAACCCTAGAGGTGGAGGACGCCATTTTTGAGGTTGTGGTTCCGGTGGAGCAAGCGTTAGAAATCCGTGACGGCAAGCGTAAGATCGTCAAGCGCAAGTTACTGCCCGGCTATGTGCTGGTGCGCATGAACATTAACGACCATGCTTGGTCTGTGGTGCGTGAGACCCCTGGCGTGACGTCGTTCGTGGGCAATGAGGGGAATGCAACACCGGTGAAGCCGCGGGATGTGGCGAAATTCCTCATGCCGCGCGATGCCAAGCCTGCTGAGGAAGGTAAGCAGGCTGCTGGTGAAACCCCAGAGGGGGAGAAGGTTGTGGCCATGCCGACGGATATGGCGAAGCCAAAGTTTGTGGTCAACTACGAGGTGGGCGAGGCCGTCACCATTCTGGAAGGGCCGCTGGCGTTGGTGTCGGCAACCATTTCGAAGATTGATGCGGAAAACAGCAAGGTGGAGGTGCTGGTGTCGATCTTTGGTCGGGAAACACCGGTTGATTTGACGTTCGACCAGATTGAGAAGGTCAACTAGAAAACCCAAAATTTGGGTGCAAGCTGGGGTTTGTTATAGGATGTTCGATTGCGTGTGCATGTTGATGAATGTCATGCGTTTTCGATCGTTGTTTCCCGGTGGCTTGCGTAGCGCAGGCATCCGGACAGGTTGCGGATTCGCCATAATTCGCGGCCTGTTATCAAGGAAGTAGGTAACATCATGGCCCCCAAGAAGAAGGTCTCTGGCCTCATTAAACTTCAAATCGAAGCCGGTGCGGCGAACCCTGCTCCGCCTGTTGGCCCGGCCCTGGGTGCGCATGGCGTGAACATCATGGAATTCTGCAAGGCCTATAATGCGGCCACGGAATCCCAGCGCGGCAATGTGGTGCCGGTGGAAATCACTGTGTACGAAGACCGGTCGTTCACCTTCAAACTGAAGACCCCGCCTGCCGCTAAGCTGCTGCTGAAGGCTGCTGGTCTGCAGAAGGGCTCCGGCGTTCCGCACACCCAAAAAGTGGGCAAGGTTACCATGGACCAGGTGCGGGAAATTGCCCAAACCAAGCTGGAAGACCTCAACGCCAACGATATTGATGCTGCCGCAAAGATCATCGCCGGTACCGCCCGGTCCATGGGCATCGAGGTCGAGGGCTAAAAATATTTCTGTGGGAGGGCCAGCTTCGGCCCGTTCCACCACATATCTTTCACCACATATTTCAAGGATGTAAGACATATGAGCAAAAAATCAAAAGCATATAAGGCACTGGTAGAGAAGCTGGACAAGGGCCGGCTGTACACCCCGTTGAAGGCCGCCCAATTGGTCAAGGAAACCTCTTCGAAGAATTTCGATGCTTCCGTTGACGTTGCTATTCGCCTGGGCGTTGACCCCCGCAAGGCCGACCAGCTGGTGCGCGGTACCGTATCGTTGCCGAACGGCACCGGTAAGACCGTGCGCGTTGTCGTGTTCGCCGCTGGCGAAAAGGCCACCGAGGCTGAGGCCGCCGGTGCCGATGTGGTCGGCTCCGACGATTTGATCGCCCGGATCACTGAAGGCTGGACCGACTTCGACGTGGCAATCGCCACCCCCGACCAGATGGCTAAGGTGGGTCGTGTGGCCCGCGTGTTGGGCCCCCGCGGCCTAATGCCGAACCCCAAGACCGGCACCGTGACCACCGATGTTGCTAAGGCAATCGCCGAGGTCAAGGGCGGTAAGATTTCCTTCCGTGTGGATAAGGCCGCTAACCTGCATGCGCTGATCGGCAAGGCATCGTTCACCGCTGAACAGTTGGCCCAAAACTATGGCGCTTTGATTGAAGAGGTGCTGCGGTTGAAGCCGTCGTCAGCCAAGGGCATTTACCTGCGCAAGGTGACCTTGAGCTCTACGATGGGCCCCGGCATCCCGGTTGACCCGTCCATCCAAAAAGGATTTCACCGAAGAGTAATCCTTACACCGCCAAGAGCCGGGGAGCATCATGCTCTCTCGGCTTTTTGCTTTTCGACGCCTCAACCTCCCGGAACCCCGGCTCGAATAGGAGTGCGATTCTGCGGGGCAGTGGGAGGCCACCTGGAGAAACTAGGCTATTATGACCCAGCACATTCTCTAAAACCTACTATCGAAAACCTGTTTGC
>BNJS01001467.1_pt1 | contig 95447 bp, 122 predicted proteins | sample 8540461 | NCBI WGS metagenome assembly BNJS01 (sample SAMD00202454, study PRJDB9452) | human saliva metagenome | isolation source: human saliva | place: Japan | reverse complement strand
TTACGGAACGGACTTGCGCCTTGCTTGGGTGGTGGGCTGAAATTTTGACATTGAACGTTCCACAAGCGGTGAGATTACATGGTGCTTTATGGAATTATTGAAAGAGATAATCCAAGTCCAGTCGCTCATGATTACAAGATTCAATTGATGTTCTGATTGTTGAATGACTTGCAGGAAGTGATGGTCTTCCACCCCATCATTAAATCAGCCTCACAGGTACCGTCAACAGCATACACCCTATTCAACACACCATGCCCGTTTTAGCAACATCAATAAATGACCATCAATTTTCCAACAACCAGCATACATGGCTGCCGTTTACCACGATGGCCAGCGGGAAGTATTCACCAGCCATGCAGCTGCAGGACTGTCAGTTCATTGAGACTAGCCCCAGATCCAGCAGCAGGATGAACTGGCTGCAGAAGAGCAGCAGAAATCAGCAAATTGATGAAACCATCAGAGCAATGCCCCATCTGCCATCTGTATAGCAGGAACTCGAACAGGACTAGCGATAAAAATGAAAAATTTTTCGGACAAGACGTGTCTAGAAAAAGAGGAGGAATAATGATGGCAAAAAGAAATAGCAACATTTGCAGGTGGATGCTTCGTGTATGATTAAACCATTTTGATACACAACCAGAATTGAGATCAGTCATTGCAGGCTATACGGAGGACATAAGGAAAATCCTACGTATAAAGTTTGTTCAGGAACAACAGGACATACTGAAGCTGCTACAAATTACCTTTAGTCCAGACATCTCTCTTACGAAAAATTAGTTGAAGTCTATTGGCAACAAACACAGATCCAACTGATGCGATGGGACAATTTGTAGATGAGGGAGGCGATTCTTATCGACCAGTGATTTTCTATCATTCTCCAGAACAAAAAGCAATCGCAGAAGCTTCGAAAAAGCTTTACAAGAAAGCGGACGTTTTAAAAAGATATTGTTACAAAAATCGAGACCAGCAAGTACATTTTTATTCAGCAGAAAGGTATCACCAAGATTTTGTAAGAAAAATCCAGACCATTACTACCGTTACTGTGGTATGTCTGGACGTGATACGTTTATTGAAGAGAGTTGGAAATAGATGTAAAAACAAACCCGAGGAATTTTCATTTTTCGAAATTCCTCGGTTTTCTATATTACTTTGCTAAACTCTCTTACTCCCCATTCCAGTCAATTTACTAATAACAGTAAACACAGCTGATCCAATAATAGCGGGTACTAACCATTCAGAATCCGGAATTGATGTAATGGTAAGGTGTTGGTCCATGGCTAATTCTGCTAGGAAGTTGCCACCTTGCATTTGAGAGAATAAATGAATAGCTTGAATTCCTCCAATGAAGAATGCTCCAACAACTGCACCAGTATAAGTCCAGTTATAAACAATATAGCGATCAAAAATTGATAAGAAGATTAAGGCGAGTGACCATTGGGTAAATGGCCTTAGTACTGGAACTGCTAATTGTAAAGGCATCCACTCCTAAAAGTGATAGAAGGAATGAAAGAACGACTGATACGACAACAATTTTTTATATTCTAATTTTCCATTTGTTAAGGTTGAAAAATAATGTCCACAAGTTGTAATTAATCCAACAGATGTTGTTAAGCAAGCAAAGGATACAGCAATTCCCATAGCGACTTTACCAAATGAGCCTAATAATTGTTCAATTAGTCCGATTAATAATGCAGGGCGTTGAACTGTTGAGTCATAAACCATGTACTGTAGCTCCGGCATACGTTAAGCTGCTGCACACTAATGCTAGTAAAATGAAAGATACAATTCCGACTCAAACATCATTTGATGTTGTTCTTTTGCTCTGTATACCCCGTCTAGTTAAGTTCGAAAATCACAGCTCCTGCCATTAAGGCTGCCCCAAGTGCGTCCATTGTTTGGTAGCCTTCTTTAAAACTTTGAGAAAATAATCCTGCAAGTTGTTGTTTGGAAGCCTGCATTTGGCTGAACTACAGCTGCAATAAATACTAGTAATAGAAATGATTAATAAAATTGGAGTTAAATATTTTCCAATCGCATCAATAACGGTGTACGAATGAATTGCAATATATAAGGTTAATCTGAAAAAGATAAGAGAGGTAATCCATTGTGGAGCAGTTGGTACAAAATGATTGTACAAAATCTCATGAGTCGTAGCTCCGGTTCTTGGAACGGCAAATAATGGTCCAATTAAAATAATGGAAATCGCTCCCAATAATGATAGAAAAATGTTTACTAACTCTTTTTCCCTAAATCGGTTGCTTGTCCTCCTAATAGAGCTGTTACAATTACCCCAAGAATTGGTAAAAGTGGATCTGATAGTAAAATGCAATATTTGCAATTCCCCAATTATTTCCAGAAATAACTCTCTAAATAAGGGAAAGATTAAATTACCAGCGCCAAAGAAATGGCAAATAATGCGAATCCACAAATAATAATATCAGTGATTTTCTTTCGAGACATAGTTTCTCCTCAGGTATATTCTTAAAAATGATTAAAAATAATTATAAATAGTGTACCATTTCTTTTTCTAGAATGCTAGTGATATTTTCGAAAAATTCTACAAATGTTTTGTAGCCTAAAAATAGACCGTGATAATACACGAATGATAGCTATCTATGGTACAATAGCTAAAGCAGAATGATTGAAAGTGAGGAAATGAGATGAGTTTTAAGATTGGCAATATTCAAATTGACAATCCAGTAGTCGTTGCACCGATGGCTGGAATTAGTAATTCAGCTTTTCGTGTAACGGTAAAAGAATTTGGAGCAGGCTTAGTTGTTTGCGAAAATGATTAGTGATAAAAGGGATTCAATTTAGAAATGAAAAACATTAAGCATGTTGCATATTGAGCCAAATGAATATCCATTGAGTGTCCAAATTATGGGCGGAAATAAAGATACATTAGTAGAAGCTGCAAAAATATGTAGCTAGAAAATACAGAAGCAGCGATTATTGATATTAATATGGGATGTCCTGTTAATAAGGTGATTAAAAGCTGAAGCTGGCGCAAAAATGGTTATTAGATCCAAATAAAGTTTATGAAATGGTTGCCGCAGTAGTGGATGCAGTGGATAAACCTGTAACAGTTAAAATGCGTACCGGTTGGGATGATGAACATTTATATGCTGTTGAAAAATGCTCCTGCAGCGGAACGAGCAGAGTGCAGTGCTGTTGCGATGCATGGTAGAACTCGTGTACAAATGTATGATGGAAAAAGCTAACTGGGGAAATTCTTGGGAAGTGAAGAAAAACTTAACACGCATTCCATTAATTGAAATGGAGATGTACGTTCTCCTCAAGATGCTAAGAAAATGATTGAAGTTGCAGGTGTTGATGGAGTCATGATTGGACGAGCTGCTCTAGCTAAATCCATGGATGATTAAACAAACCGTTCATTATTTAGAAACGGGAGAATTATTACTGGAAAAATACAGTTCCTGAAAAAATTGAAATTGCTAAAACTCATTTAGATCGTTTAGCTAACTTAAAAAGGTGAGTCAGTAGCGACAAAAAGAATTCCGTAAATTAGCTGCTTATTACTTAAAAAGGAATTCCTCGTGCAACGAAAAACAAAAGGTTGCGATTAATGAGTCTACAACAGTATCTCAAGTGAAACAAATTTTTAGATCAATTTGTTCAAGAACATTTAGAGCGTGCTAGAAAGACAACTAGAAACGAGGAAAAGGAAGTAGAGTAAGATCTTTTATCATATGTTAAAGAGATAAAATTGAACTTTTTCAATACACATAAACGCTTTATTTATCAGTCAATAATTGGTACAATAGACTAGAAATACAGTGACATCATGTCACAAAAAGGAGGAAATACAGTGTCTAACGAAGTAGAGAGTACAAGAAACACTGAATGATCAATTCAAGTTCGCCGTGAAAAAATGCATCAATTACGTGAAAAAGGAGTAGAGCCTTTTTCAACAGGATTTAAACAAAAACAATCAACTGAAGAAATTCATAAACAATTTGAAGGTGCGACAAAAGAAAGCTTTAGCTGAACAAGAAGAAGTAACTGTTCAAATCGCTAGGTCGTATTATGACAAAAACGTGGAAAAGGTAAAGCAGGTTTTGCTCATATTCAAGATGGTAAAGGTCAAATTCAAATTTATGTTCTGTAAAAGATGTTGTCGGAGACGAAGCTTATGAATTATTTGATAAAGCAGACTTAGGAGATATCGTTGGTGTTGTAGGAACAGTTATGGTGACAAACACTGGTGAATTATCTGTTAAAGCTAAATCAATTTCGTTCATTTAACAAAAGCGTTTACGTCCATTACCAGATACAAATATCATGGATTAACAAATGTGAACAACAATACCGTCAACGTTACTTAGACTTAATTAGTAACCGTGAAAGTATGGATCGTTTTGTAACACGTAGTAAAATTATCCGTGAAATTCGTCATTACTTAGATTCTCGTGATTATTTAGAAGTGGAAACACCAGTATTACACACATTAGCAGGTGGTGCGAATGCTCGTCCATTTATTACTCACCACAATGCTTTAGATGATGGAATTATACATGCGTATCGCTCCAGAATTACACTTAAAACGTTTAGTAGTAGGTGGTATGGAACGTATGTATGAAATCGGTCGTGTATTCCGTAATGAAGGAATCGATACAACTCACAACCCTGAATTTACATCTATCGAAATCTATACTGCTTATACAGACTATCAAGATGTTATGGACTTAACAGAAGGAATCGTATCAAGCGTTGCGTTAGTTTTAGGAAAAACAAAAGTTCCTTATGGAGAATATGAAGTTAAATTAAAAGCTCCTTTGGAAGAGAGTTCATATGGTAGATGCAGTAAAGAAGCACGGGAGTAGACTTTCTGGGTAGAAATGACAGATGAAAGAAGCTCGTGAATTGCTGAAAAGAAAAAGGTGCAAAAGGTTGAAGACTCAATGACTTATGGTCACGTAGTCAATGAATTCTTTTGAAACATTTTGTAGAAGAAACATTAATTCAACCAACATTCATTTATGGACATCCAGTAGCAGTTTCTACCACTTGCTCGTAAAATGATGAAGATCCCACGCTTCACAGATCGTTTCGAATGCTTCATTTGTACAAAAGAATATGCAAATGGATTTACGAGTTAACAGATCCAATCGATCAACGTGAACGTTTCATGAAACAAGTAGAAGAAAAGAAACTGGTAACGATGAAGCTCATCCATTAGATGAAGATTTCGTACAAGCATTAGAATACGGATTATCTCCAACTGGTGGAGTGGGTATCGGTATTGACCGTTTAGTAATGTTACTAACTAAATAGCCAATCAATCCGTAACGTATTACTATTCCCAACAATGAAACATCAAGCGAATCATTAGAAGAGGCACTTCCTAGAAAATCTGAGTTTAGCTCGACAAATCCTGTTGGTGAGAAATCACCGACAGGATTTTTATATACAAAAAGAGAACCGATATGATTAATCGACCAAAAACCAATCAAAGGAGGATTTTCTATGGACTATGTATACGAAAAATTACTAGGATTAACAGAAGAAAAATTTTGTGGCTGGATGAAAATTGTTAGAAACGGTGACAGAAAACCACGAAATTATTCATAAAGTTAAAGGAACTTGGACAAATACTTGTACTTCTTGTCCATATTGTTCTCAGTAAAAATGTCATTAAACATCCTCCATGAACATAAAATTAGAATTCACATCTATGCGAATAAAAACCTTTTAGAATTAAAAGTACAACGATTTATCTGTAAAGATTGTCGTAAAACTTGGGTTACAGATTGCCCTCTTGTTCCTAAAAACAGTAATATTTCTCATGATTTAGCTGCCAAATTATGTTGTACTTAAAAAGAAAAACCTTTTCTAGAAAACAATTGCAAACTTTTTCACTTTCTGACAAGACAGTCGAAAGAGTGATGAAAAGTTTAAAATAAAACAATGCAACGATATAACTATTTACCTAAAAAGTGCTTTGTTTAGATGAATTTAGAGGACGTTGAAAACGCAAGAAGGGAAAAATGAATTTCATTTGTTTAGATGGAGAAAATCACCAATTAATTGATATTTTACCTGGTAGAACACTCTCATGAATTGATTTCTTTCTTTTAGGAAGTTCTCCCGTAAACAACGTTTAAAAGTAAAATATTTAGTGATGGATATGAATGCTTTATCAAAATCTTATTAGCAGTATTTCCAAACGCTGTTATCGTAGTAGATCGATTCCATATCGCTCAACATATGAATCGCAATTTTAATCAACTTCGAGTTGTAATTATGAAGCTACCCTCTCTAGCATCCACACAACAGAAGACATTAAACGTTACTGAAACTACTATTAAAAACTAAGTGAAGAATTGATGAAGAAAAGCTACGCTATAACTATCACTTTAAAGTCGCATCTCACCCGAAAGCACAATTAGTGGAAAAATTATTGAGTTTTTGATGAAGTGTTATCAGACGCATATGATTTCATTCAAGAACTTAGAAAAGCCTACAAGAAGAAAAGATTATGAGGTATTTATGACATGTATAAAACAGATTCCAAAACAATTACCTTATGAATTTAGAAGAAGTTTGAAGTATTCAAACGTTTTAAGGATGGATTTATCAGCTCTTTTACAGGATATTCCAATGGAGCTATTGAAGGAACGAATAATCTCTATTAAAGTAATTAAACGAGTACAGTATGGTGATATCGAAATTTTGAGAATATGAAATTAAGAATTAAGATTATCAAAGGATGTTTTTACCACGGTCAATAGAAAGTCATTATGACGAAGAAAGGTTGTATGAGTCGTTTTAACTTGACAATGAGCCTCTATGGGCATGTTGATTTGGGGAAGCGAAAAATAATATCAAATTTTACAGCCCTCCCCAAACCGCTAATCGCGGATAACATGCCCCTACTCATTATAAAGTTAAAACTAGGTTTCATTCATAGTTATGTTTGTGGTGGATTCATCAATAGACTCAAATATTTCAGTTTCTCCCACCTTTATTATTAAAAATAAAATAAAGACTTAATTTGGTGTTAAATTTGATCCATCAACAGAATTTGTCGATGAGCCTAATTATGAAATTCTGAGTATTGCAAAAATAAAAATTTATTTGTGAAAAATGAGTAAAAGTACTAGGATTTTTCATGAAAACGATTTATAATTAATGTATAAAGGGCTTTTTGCCAGTGTTTTTTAGAGGAGTAAGATACATGAATGAGGTAGAATTAGTTTGCTTTTAAAATGATTGCAGCTTTAGGAGCAGCACGTTCAGCTTTTATGGAAGCTATTGTCCAAGCTAAAAAGGTCATTTTGAAGAAGCAAGTTCATTAATTGAAGATAGTCAGCAACAACGATTAAAAAGGTCACGAAATTCATTTTGAATTATTACAAAAGGATAGTTCAGGGAATAGAGTGCCTTTTCATTATTATTATTGCACGCAGAAGATCAACTAATGAATGCGGAATTACTACAAGTAACAAGTGAAGAAATAGTAGCTTTATATCAGAGATTAGAAAAATTGAAAAAAGCATAAAAATGAAGCAAAATAGTGGGGGAATATATATGAAAACGTGTGTATTTATTTTGTAATGCAGGAATGTCGGGACAAGTCTAGTGGCAAGCAAAATGCAAGAAGTTGCAGATCATCATCAATTGCCAATAGAAGTTAAAGCATTTCCTGATGTTCAGCTAGATTCTGTAGTTCAAGAATTTCATCCGGATGTCATTTTATTGGGGGCCCTCAGTGAAATTCAAATTTAATGCTACTCGTGAAAATATGAACCTATTGGTATTCCTGTTGAGGTAATAATTTAGAAGATTACGGAAGATGTCAATGGGGAACGTATTTTGAAACGCGCGATTCAACTCATTAAAAGTAAAAATAGGGGAGAAGTTATGTTTGATACATTTAGAAAAAGTAGTAGGAAGTTCCACGAAAAATTGGGTAATAATAAGTTTTAATTGTACTCGATGGTAGTTTCGACTCCATTAATTATTGTTGCATCTATTTTTCTAGTAATCGCAAACTCTTCTCCAATTCCAGGATATAGTTGATTTTCTTAGCTCAATTGGTCAAGGATTGCACAAGTAAAATGGATGCAGTGATTGATTCAACATTTAGTGTTTTAGGGTTATTTAGGAGCTTGGAATAGGGTATGCTTATGCTCGTCAATTGGGAAAATGATCCAGTCGCAGGGAGGCCGTTGCTTTTGTATGTTTCTTATTATTACGCCAAAATCACATCCAGATTTTGTGAATGCTGCTAATGGTAAGGTATTTAATGGATTTTGTGTTAGGTCATTTTTAGGTTCTGCAGAATGTTTTTAGCCATGATAACAGCTATTATTTCTGCATAAAAATTTTTGTAACGGTTAAAAACAAAGGTTGGTTATTAAAATGCCTGATGGTGTTCCGCCAGTTGTAACACAATCATTTGCAGCGTTAATTCCAAGTCACGTTTGCAATGTTCTTCTTTTTGTAGTGTATTTAGTATTCTCGCAACAGATTATCAATACGCTCATAACTTTATTTATAAAAATTTTACAAGCACCATTAATGGGATTCGGACAAAAGCTTGATGAACCAATTTATCAGTTCTATCTACTTTATTCTGGTTCTTTTGGTATTAATGGGCAGCTAATGAATACGTATTTAATCCAATTCATTTAGCATTAACAGCAGAAAACTTAGAAAGCCTTTAAACAAGGAGCAACACTTCCTAATATCTTTACAGGTCCATTCGGAGATTTCTTTTGGAAACTTTAGTGGTGGTGGTAGTACATTGTCACTTGTTTTCTTAATGGTATTCTTTTGGAAAAATCAGAACGTATGAAAAATCGAGACGTTTAGCTATTGTTCCGGTATTTTTGGGATTAACGAATGATTATTTTGACTACCAGTTGTATTAAATCCATTAATCGTGATTCCATTTATTTATAACACCATTATAAATGATAGAATTTTAGCACTATTGCTACATTAATTGGTTTAATTCCATATACTACAGGAGCAGCACTTCCTTGGACAACTCCATTCTTCTTCTCTGGTTGGTTAGCCAAGGGAAAGTTATCGTTGCAGGTTTATTCCAAATAGTATTAATTATTATCGGAATGGGAATTTACTATCCATTCTTTTAGAGTGATTGATAAACAATATCTTCATGAAGAACATCAAGCCGCTAATTCATTAGTGATGAATTAGATGAATTGTCATTAGATGATTTAAGTTTTGATGATTTATAAAAAGTAACAAACGAGTAGAAAAGTTGAACGTGCGGAGGGTGGGGAAGACAACAGAAATGAATCACTTTCTGTCGTTATTCTCCCTTTTGAAGGGAGAAAGCATATGCGAGTGATATTATTTTTAAATCAAATACAAGCGGGTTATGGTGGAAAGGAAAGAGCAGATACCTCTCTTGGGTTAGAAAAAGGAGGAATTGGCTCCTACTTAATGTATAAAGATTACTTTTTAAAAGAAAAATTTACAAGTATTAGCGACTGTCTATTGTGGTCCAGATTATTTTAGGAACCATAGGAAGAAGTGCTTCATAAAAATTCATAATTTGATTTTTGAAAACAAAAGCAGAAGTGTTATTTGCAGGTCCAGTGCTTAATGATGAAAGTTATACAGAAATGGCAGCAAATGTAGCTTCTTTTATTGAACATCAAACAGATTGTAAAACGTATGAGCTCTGTTCGAAAGAAAATGAAGAGATTATTCAACAATTCAAGGAACATACGACAATGATTGAAATGCCTAAAAAAGGTGCAGTTGGTCTGAATGAAGCGTTGAAAAATATTGCACTTATTATTGCGCATAATCAACAAGATTCAAATCGGATTTATCGTTAGAAAGGAAGAGAGGAAGTGGAGTTACGTGCACCTTATGTAGTCTACCTGAGTTTCTGGAGACGAGTATGAGTCCATCAATATTTGTCTAGGGAATATCAACAATTGAATTTAGACTTGAAAAAGATAAATTAGGGTCGATTTTTTTGGTGAGAGACTATAGAGAATAGTCCTCTTAAAGTGATGATTAGTTCAAATATCGATGAATATGGAGGAATGATTGACGATATTCATGAGAGTGGATTAGTGTCTTTTGTTACGATTGGTGATGTTTTTACCAAAAGATTTTCTTCATCAACGAGTTTGTCTGTTAACACGACATCATCACACGAGTCTCATGGCTATATCTTACAAAAACAAGAGAAATTTTTGGATTCATATAGGAGCTAAATCGCAGCAAGAAGTGGAAGAGTTTGGAGTTCAAGTAGGAGATACTTTTGTATTAGAAATTCCAGTTATTGAAACGAAACAAATGATTTTAAGTAAAAATATATCTAATAGAGCGAGGTTTATGCTGCCTATCAGTTGATGGAAACAATGCCTCCTCTACCGTATACACTTAGCATTGGAGGAATTGCTCAATCGATTGTGGGATATGAGAGCTATTACTGCTACAAACACAATATTACCTGATGTATCAATTGTATTAGATGTAGCACCAGTTAGAGATTATGCAGAACAAACAGTCTATATTCGCTATTTTGATAAGACATTATACCGAATGTTTCGTTAGTGAAAGAAATAAAAACAGTTGCTCAAAGTTTAGGATCAAAGTGAAGGCAAATGTCCAAGAGAAAGGGACGGATGGATCATTTATTCATAAATCTTTAGCAGGGACACCAACGGTGGTTGTGGTGATTCCCTTAAAAGAAGAAGGACAATTTGTCCAATTATTAAATAAGGAAGATTTGAAACCTGTCATTCATACGCTTCAAGTATTTTTAGAAAATTTAACTCTCCAAAAAGTTCAGCAACTTGCTTTCCAAGAAAAGTTGGTGAGAAGCAATGTTAGAAAATCATCAAATAGAATTATTAAAAACATTGAGTAATCTTGTAGGTGTGTCAGGACATGAAGAGCAAATTTTATAGTTTAGTAGTCAGAACAACTCCCTTTTGTACAAGAACAAGATAAATTAGGCTCAGGATTATTTTCGTTAGGGGAGGAGACCTTTCCATTATGTTTGCCACTCATATGGGACGAGGTGGGGTTTATTGTTTCTTCGATTAATGACAAGGGCTATGTATCGATTCAACCTGTAGGGAAAATATGTGTGCACTATACGTTATTACAACAATTAGTCACGATTACAACGAGTGATGGTCGACAATGGACTGGAATTATTGGTGGGCCTCAAACGCATGCAATTTCTCCGGAAGCTCGTAAAAAGTGGTTGCTATGGAAGATTTATTTGTCGATTTGGGTGTTGAGAGTCGTGAGTCTATTCAAGAAATGGGCATTGAAGTAGGAGATGTCGTGAGTCTAGTGAGTACTTGCCAAACGATTGGTTTGAATCAGGAATATATGATTGGAAAAGCGCTTGATAACCGGGTAAGTGTTTCTTTAGGAATTTGGCTCATGCAAGCTTTAGAACGTCATCATCTATCTAAAGAGTGACACTAGCAACAACGATTCAAGAAGAAGTTGGATTAAAGGGTGCACGTACGACAGCTTTCAAGAAAAACCTTTGAGTGGCTTTTTGCAGTTGATACAACATTAGCAGGAATACTCCAGCCAATCAAAAATCATACAGAAACTAGGAAAAGAGTGTTCTCGCTTACCGCCATTGATAATATGACAGTGACAGATCGAGGGTTACTTATGTTTAGAAAATCTTTTGTAAGAAACATCAAATTCCTTTATCAAATTGGTTTTTTACAAAGGGCGGAACAGATGCGGGAAATATTTATAAGTCTGAAACAGGAATTCTAGCGACAACTTTATCAATTCCAATTCGTTATATGCATACTCATCAAAGTATTGTGTATTTAGGAGATGTTGAAGCGACTCTTCGATTAATGTGTGCGATTTGTGAAGATTTAACGATGGAAAAATACCATCAAATATTAGAATACAATTATCAATATGGAATGGAGGAGTGACTATGTGAGGAATGATTGCCACTTGGAGAATGGCGCTAGAAGGAGTCCAAGAGGCTGTGCAGTCATTAGAACAACAGGCATCTTCTGGAGATGCGATTGAAGTAGCGATCAAAAGCAGTTGAAGATTTTCCCTATTATAAATCAGTCTAGTTATGGAGGACTTCCCAATGAAGTGATGGAAGTGGAATTAGATGCAGCCTATATGGATGGAACAACTCTTGATTTTGGAGCGGTATGTGCCATTCAAGATGTGGCGAATCCCATTTCAGTGGCTCGTCAATTGAGCTTACAATCGGTAAATAATGTATTAGTTGGGAATTGGTGCTCAAAGCTACAGCAAACAAGGATTTGAACGGAAAAATATGTTAACCGATCGCGCGAAAATTCATTATCATAATCGTGTTAAAGATTTACAAACGGAATCTTTTAGTACCTTATGCAGGTCATGATACCGTTGGAATGGTTAGCTTAGATACAACTGGGAAAATGGTTGCCGGCACTTCGACAAGTGGACTGTTTTATGAAAGAGGACGTGTTGGAGATTCTCCATTTATTGGTTCTGGCTTATATGTGGATAGCACAGTTGATGGGGCAACTGCTACAGGTTTAGGGGAAGATTTGATGAAGGGAATTATTTCCTATGAAATTGTTCGATTAATGGAACAAGGATTGCATCCTCAACAAAGCTGTGAAACAGCTGTGAAGAATTTAGTGAAAATTAGTGCGACGAAGAGGAAATGCTGGGGATTTATCAGTTGTAGCGATGAACAACAAAGGAGAATGGGGAGCAGCGACCAATATTGCTAATTTCTCTTTTTGTAGTAGCAACAGAAAAAGAATCCTTTAACAGTTTACCGAGTACATCCACAAAGAAGATGGCACAATGATTCATGCTGAAAAAGCCACGCAAGAATGGTTGGATGAGTATTTAAGAGAACGGATGAAACCACTCGAGGTGAAGTAAATGGGAACAAGAGAGATTTAGTCAAAGCGTTGGAGACATCCAACCTGAGATTGCTATCAAAAGCTATCGAGCGATTAGTCGCCATTGAAAGTGTTCGGGGAGAATCATTACCAGAAGCTCCCTATGGACAAGGCCCCAAACAAGCTTTTTATTGGAAGTATTAGTACTGCTCGACAGAATTAGGATTTGAGAACGAAAAATTTAGACAATAAAATAGGGCTATGCACAATGTGAGAATCTCGAGCAGATGGAGAATATTATGGTATTTTTGGACATGTAGATGTCATGCCTTTAGGAACAGGATGGGAAAGAGTCCTAGGTTAAAAAGCAACGAGAGCAAGATGGGAGAATTTTTGGACGTGGCGTGTTAGATAATAAAGGACCGATTTTGTCGAATTTATTTGCTTTATATGTATTGAAGGAAAAGAGAATTCAATTTGACCGTCCGATTCGAATTGTATTTGGAACAAATGAAGAAACAGGATTTGGCTGTGTAAAACATTATTTAACAAAAAGAACAGCCCCCTCACTTTTGGATGGACTCCAGACTGTAAATGGCCAGTTGTTTATGGAGAAAGAGGACGATTGAGAGTTCGATTGAGTACTTCTTTAGAACAGATTTCAGCATTATATGATTTTTATCAATCAGTATTTGCTTCATACAACTCATCAAGGTGTAGAATTAGGGAATCAACTATTCTGATGAAGATTTTGGAATGAGTGCAATTAAGAGGATATACAGTTGGAATAGAGGAAGGAAGACACTTTGTGGGAATGGACGATGTGTTATCCAGCTTCGGTGACAAAAGAACAATTATTATCGGATATTCAAGAACATATTCCTGAAGAAAGTTGTTTAGAAGAAATGAATTCATGGAAGCCAGTTTTGTATGACAAAGATTCAATTTATGCAAACTTTACAAAAGGTCTACCAAGAAGTCGTCGATGGCAATGCGACACCTGTTACAACAACAGGGTGGAACTTATGCGAAAAATCATACCAAATATTAGCTTTATGGACCAAAGTTTTCCAGGACAAAGAGATATCGCTCATCTTCCAAACGAGTGGATAGGAATCGAAGATTTAAAAAGTGAATACTATTATTTATGGATTAGCATTGTATGAATTAAGTTTCATAACAACATCATTAGAAGGAGGGAAAAGGATGACAACTTTAGAAATTTGTGCAGGAGGTATTGAGGACTGTATCAATGCTCAAGCTGCAGGAGCCAATCGTGTTGAATTAAATAGTGCATTACATTTAGGAGGATTAAGTCCCATCATTAGCTGTTTTTAACGCAGGCCGTTAAAATCGATATTCCCATTATTTGTATGGTTCGACCAAGGGGGCTGGTTTTTGTTATAACGAATTGGAAAAAGAAGTGATGTTTGAAGATGCGAAAATCTTTTTAGAAGCAGGGAGCAAAAAGGCTTAGCTTTTTGGCTTCTTAACTCCAGAAGGAAATATGGATTGGGATGCCACAAAGAAAATGATTGAGTTATGTAAAAGCCTATAATGCCGATAGCGTAGTTCACCAGAAATGCCTTTGATTGTGTAAAAATCCGGAAGAAACACTAGAAAGATTAATCCACTAGGGATGCACTCGTATTTTTAAACAAGTGGGCAAGGAAAAATATTATGTCTGGCTTGGAAAAATTTAGCAAAAATGGCAAAAACAATATGGAAATCAAATCAAATTTTTAGGGAGGATGTGGCGTTTCTCTAGCCAATCTAACAGAAATTCTAGACAGGATTAGAACAACTTCATGGAAGCTTTTAAATCTTGGGGCAGTGGATCCAACGACAACGAATGGAGAAGTTTCTTATCGCTATTCTGATAGTGGAGACTATGATTTGTGTCATTTAGAAAGTATATGAAAGAAGCAGTTACTATTTTTAAAATAAAAGGGGACTTTACAATGGGAAAAAGAATTTTTAAACTGTGTGGCAAGTGATTTTAGAAAAATTTTCTGCAGAAGAATTAAAACTAGCCATTCAGGCAGGTGAGGGTAGAACGAGTATGTTGTGAAATGGCCATTCGTCATCGTCCAATTATTCCGGAATTAACACATGCGGAAATTGCCAGTGCATTTGGGGGAGACTTAATGCTTTTAAATGGATTTGATTGTTTTTAAATCCAAAAATTATACGGAGTAGAAGGTAGCGCAAATCAATTGCACGATTAAAAGAATTATGCGGACGTCCTATTGGTGCTAACTTAGAACAGTCGATTTACAGAAATGTTAGAAACTCGACTAGTTATTCCAGCAGGAAGAATTTGTTCGAAAAGAAACATTGAAATCAGCAGAGCACTAGGGCTTGAGATTTCATTTGCTTAACAGGAAAATCCTGGTACAGGAGTAACGAATCAAAGCAGATTGCTCAAAAGCAATTCAAAAAGCGAAAAAAATATTTTACAGGAGTCATTATTGCAGGAAAAATGCATGGAGCAGGATCCAAAGAGACCCGTAATGAATCGAGCAATTGCAAAGGAACTGATTGGAAGCGGAGCGGATATTTTCATGGTTCCAGCAGTAGGAACAGTTCCTGGATTCACAGAAGAAGGCGCTCATTGATATTGTCCAATTTGCACATGAACATGAAACACTCGATGTTATCTGCCATTGGAACTAGTCAAGAAGGTTCTTCTAAGGAAGTTATTGAACAAATTGCGATTCACGCAATAAAAATCTGGAGTTGATATTCAACATATTAGGGATGCTGGTTGTGGCGGCTTAGCCGATGTAAATAATATTTTTGCTTTTGTCCGTTGCGATTCGAGGCATGAGACATACTGTTGCAAAGAATAGCAAGTTCGGTCGTTCGTTAATGAAAGTTAGAATTGAAAACGAGCATTTCCAATTAGGGAGATGCTCGTTTTTATATTTGAATTTGAATGATTAAATTAAAATTCCTTGTAAATGACTCGATCTCATGTTGAATGACTTGAGCAGTAAACTCTGTAAATGTCCCTGTGTGAGTTTTACCCATAGCATCTGATAGCGAACTTCGATTTTTGATAGCGAGTGGTGCCTCGTCATTCCAGTATGAGAGGAGGCAGCCTTCTTCTGTTTGATATGGTTGGGATTTTTAGTAATGACTGGATTGACCATTATGATGTCAAATGGGGCCCAGCGGCAACAATAATAATGGCTTTATGACTTCCAAATCATATCGCGGCTAAGCCGACACAACGGTCACGATTAGCACGTAAAAGTATCTTGTAAGTCGATAATGACTTGTCTATCCGTAATAGGATTAGCAGGACTTGCTTTTTGTGATAAGAAAAATGGGTCTTTCTCATAATTTCTTTTTCATAAGTTCTCCTTTTTAATAGGCTATTTCTTTTTAAATTAATATACGATTGTAATGAAACATTGAAATTTATGTTATTATATAGTAAATGGAAATAACAATCAACGCATGATTTCTTTAATGATTAGAGGGAAAAAGTGATGACATATATACAAGTAAAAATAGTTGTAGCAATGGGACTACAAGTAGTGAGCAAAATAAAGCAGAAAAATTACGCTTTTGGTAGCTAGGGACGCCAGTAGCTTCTAGCTGTTTACGAATCTATGGCTAAAAACGAGCCTCAGTCTCGTTTTTCCCTGTAATATAAACCGAGAAGCTTATATTACTCAAGCTACAAAAGCTACATCTTTTTCTCTTTATTTAAAGACTTACGTTGAATTGCTTTTCTTTGAGAGGTTACGATGAATTCTACGGAAAGCATAATTATCCCAACGTTCTTTATTTTGCAGAGAAAGAAAGAGCACTACATAAAAACAGAAAAAGTTGGAGCGCTGTGGCTGTTTGGTACTATAAGCCACAAGGGCTTATAGTACGGGAAAATTGAGACCTTAGGCTCAATTTTTAGCTAAGAGACTCACTGCAAAGCGAGGCTACTAGCGTCCCTAGCTACTAAAGAGTAAACTTTTCTGTTTTATTTTTTTATTTAGTATTCGTATTTAATAGTCGTTCAAATCTTCCACTTCAGCAATTGAGAAGTCTTTTTCTAGCGCTGAAATAATTTGATTCAATGTTTCGTTTGAAACTCCTGCTGGAAGAGTAATTAATAGACGACAGAAGTGTACGATCTTTTTCCGTATCTAATGTCATCACATTGGCAATAGAATGCATATTGATTAATAATTTTAGAAATTTGAGCTAATGATCCCTTTTTCACCAGAAATAATCGTTAAAAACATAAGAACCATTATTTACACTCCAAGATTCTTGAGCTATGTTTAATAAACTACTATGCGTTAAAATACCATAAAAACGTTGAGAATCATCTAACACAGCAATATAAGGTAGACTCTTAATCGTAAAGAACACTTTGAAGAGACGAACTCGTACTATTGATAAATTTTCGTAGTATTTTTAATTAAATGAGTAACCGGTAAGCTCATATCGCCCCCATTTGCTTTATGACGATAGATGTGCATTTTATAAATATTTCCACGGAAGAAAGTTTCTGTTTCATCTAAAACTGGAACGCAACGATATCCAGAGTTTTCTAAAAATAACAATGGCTTCTTCAAGAGTACAAGATTCTTCTAACAACTGTTAAACTTTTTAGGAATAACAAGTGATTTTTAATAGCATAGACATGCCCTTTCTTGAAATCAATTTTTCGTGTTTTGTAAAATATAGACACGTTTTCATTATTGATAATACCACTTTTTGATTAAAAAGTAACGAGAAATTTATTAAAATAGGTGTCGAAAAATCTCTATATAATGGACATATCTTGCATTTCATACAAAAGTGAGTATGATATTTGCGTATATTTTTAAAAATTAACAAAGTAAAGGGGATAACTGAATGATGACAGCAGATTCTGATGGGAGTTCGCTGGGAATCCAGATTTTTAATTATTGTACTATTAACTGCCGTAAATGCATTTTTGCAGCGGAGATTGCCTTTTGTATCGGTCAATCAAGGAAAGATGAGTCAAAAAGCGAGTGAAGGAGATGAAGAGCGCAACGAGTGATGCGTTTATTAGAGAAATTCGGATGAATTTTTAGCAACCATTCAAGTAGCAATTACGTTAGCAGGATTTTTCTCAAGTGCGTCTGCAGCAACTAGTTTTACTTCTCGTATTCAACCATTATTGGAACATGTACCGGGTGCAGAAACGCTGCAATTTTGATTGTGACTGTAATCTTATCTTATTTAACATTAGTGTTTGGGGAATTATATCCAAAACAAGTAGCTCTGCAATTGGCGGAACCGATTGCTTTACATACGGCAGGGATTGTTTTATTGTCAAAAAGTTTCCAAACCATTTGTATGGATTTTAACCGTTTCAACGGGTATTTTAAAAAACGAGATGACACCAATTGAATTTAATAATGAACAAGAAAAATTAACGCGTAGTGAAATAGAAATCTCTTCTAGCGAACAGTCGTAATGATGGTGCGATTGATAAAGAAGAGTTTACAATGCTTCAAGGGTCTTATCAGCTCGATTCAAAACTAGCTAGAGAAGTGATGGTGCCAAGAACAGACACATTAATGCTTGATGTGGAAGATGATTTAGCAGAAAATATCGAAATCATTTTAAGTAGTTCTTATTCACGTTTCCCAATTTATGAAGAAGATAAAGATAATGTCATTGGAGTGTTACATTCTAAAGACGTTTTAAGAGCGGCAAAAGAACAAGGCTTCAGTCAAATCCAATTAATGGATTTAGCGCATCAACCGTTATTTGTTCCTTCAACGATTTTCGTAGATGATTTATTAGTCGAATTTAGAAAAACACGTCAACATATGGCGATTTTAAAAAGATGAATACGGTGGAGTTGAAGGTGTCGTGACATTGGAAGACTTAATCGAAGAAATTGTCAGGGTGAAATTGAAGATGAGTATGATGTGGAAGAAATGAGGTTACCGTAGAAATTGATGAGAAGAATTTCTTAATTGATGCAGGGAATGACATTAGAAAAAATTCAATCAAACATTCCAAACAACGATTGATTCAGATGAAGTAGACACAATGGCGGGAATTATTTTTAGAAGATTTAGGATACTTCCCAGAAGATGATGAAGTTGTGGAAGTTCGTCAAGAAAAATGTCTTATTAAAACCAACATTAGTAGAAAAATGGAAGAATTCGTCGTATTCATGTGCACTACTAACTCCAGAAGAAGTAGAAGCGTACGAACAAGAAGAAAACAGAAGAAGAAACAGAAGAATAATATATCGTAACTATCGGGTCAACGGGCTCGGTAGTTTTTGTGTTTATAGACGCTAATCTCGCCAGTTTCGATTTTTCTACGCCAAAATGTTAAAAATGGCGTAGATTATTCTCGCTAGCATTCGTAGTTTTTCTACGCAAATATGATATAATGGCGTAGAAAAGATGGAGGATATTTTGAGACAATTTAATTATTTAAAACTGATGGAACTATCTATACCTGTAAATATTTATCATCATATTGCTAAAATTCATGAATATAAAGGAAACAAGAGCTTTATGTAGAAAAACTATCCGGATGTACTGGAAAATGGTGGATGTTGCTAAAATTCAAAGTACAAAAATCTCTCTAATGCGATTGAAGGATTTATACAAATGATGCAAGACTGAAGGAATTGATGAATCAAAAGGCAGAGCCTCAAAATAGAAAATGAAGAAGAAATTGCAGGATATAGGCATGTGCTTGATCTGATTCATGAAAATTATGATTATATCGAGTTTAATAAAAATGATATTTTAACACTGCATAATCAGTTGTATTCTTATTCTTTCGTGAATCATAATGGGAAGTTTAAGAAAATTGGATAATAGTATTATAGAAGTAGATGCTTTTGGAAATCAAAAAGTTCGATTTCAACCAGTTAGTAGTTTTGAAAACAGAAATGTATGTTGATGAAATGGTGAAGGCTTATAACGAAGCGATAAAGGGAAAATGTTCCTCCACTTATTTTAATTCCAGCGCTCATTCATGATTTCCTATGTATTCATCCGTTTGATGATGGAAATGGAAGAATGATGTAGAATTTTAACATTATTATTACTCTATAAATTTGGATATTTTGTAGGGGCGGTATATTAGTATAGAAATGCTGATTGAGGAAACAAAAGAGTCTTATTATGAAGAATTACAACATTCAAGTGAAAAATGGCATACTGGAGAAAACGATGAATTGCCATTTATCAAATATATGCTAGGTGTTATCTTGAAAGCATATAAAGAATGTGATGACAGATTTAGATTAATAGGAGAAAAACAACTAACATCTCCCTGAAAGAGTATTAACAGTAATTCAAAAATCATTATCGCCACTTTCTAAAAAGGATATTATGATTCTTTGCCCAGATATTTCTAGCAAAGAACAATTGAACGAGCTCTAAAAAGAATTACAGGATTTAGAAAAGATACAACAAGTAGGAAATGGTCGTTCTACAAAATATATAAAAATCTAGATTTAAACTAAAAGAAACTATCAGGTCAACGGGCTCGATAGTTTTTATTTTAGAGATTGGATAATTTCTGATAAGTTTGGGCGTGGTTTTGGATTTTTGATAAATTTTCAATGATTTTTCTGCCATATTCTTTACTCCTTTTTAAAATGATTATAATAAAAACTAAATTATTGTGTAAAAAGTAATCTTATAGGATGACTTGGGGGAGAAGTTATGGGACATGGAGAATTTGTTATTAGGCAAGAAAACATTTAACACAAAAAGAGTTGGCTGAAGGTATATTAAGTAAAAACTTTTTATCGAGAATTTGAAAGAGGAGAAAGTAAAATAACGAGTGAAATTTTTATGAATTTGTTAGAACGATTAAATGTTTCCTTGAGAGGAATTCAGACAATTAGTGACTTCAAAATATTCTCAAAAGGAATTCCTACAAAATTAGACACTTTTAAAAGTCAAAAAGACGTTTATTTATTAGAAAATTTAAAGGTAGAAGAGAAACAATTATTTCAAAGTGATAGAAATAGACGACATCTTCATAATCGAAATTTTGGTGGAAGCTCATATACAGTATTTACAAGGTAAAAAATCTTGATGTGAAACAAAAAGAGTGATTCAATCCTATTTTGTTTGAAGTAGAAGAGTGGGGAGATTATGAATGGGAGTTATTTGGGAATATTGTTTTTGTTTATCCACTAAAGAAACACATTTATATATAGATTCTATCTTTAGAAAAGCTCGTTTAGGAAAAACAGGATACGATGCATAAACAGATGTTATGTCGTATTTTGTTAAATATTTTTAGAAGATGTGAATCCAATGCATCTGAAGCTAGCTAAGTAGAAGCGTATTTAACAGAGTTATTACAAGACGAAGAATTTTATTATGAGAAAGAATTCGTTTTAACTATTTCTGCAAGGGATTCTACATATTTATCAAGGACAGGTAGAAAAAGGAAAACTTGAGTGTATGAAGATGATTGATATTTTTAAAATTTAAAGGAAGTAAAAAGGCTTCTCAATATCAGGAATATTTAGATTATGTTTTGCATAGAAATAGAATAAATCCAACTATAGGATGATCAAAGTGTTTATGGAAAGTATACTGTAAGGTAAACATTTGTTTTTAAAGGGAGTATGACATGATTGAGAGTTAAAAATTACAATTCATAATCATTTTCGTCATTTTTTGTAGCTTGAAGGTTGAATTATGGACGAGCTTTATTCATGCAGATTTATTAAATTTTTAGTGGATTTGGACTTTCATCAATTTGGAATGGGAGCTTTATTATTAGTAGCAGTGTATGCTGTTTTTCTAGTAGTAACGTATATGGATCTTCGTTACCGCTCCTTTGTAAAGCAGAAAATTGCAACGCTTTGGAGAGATGAAGTGAGTGAAGCTATTTCCAATACGTCTTATGCGCATTTTCATCAAAAGAAGAATCATGATTATATTGCTTGGTTTACAAATGACATGGATCAAATTCAAGAAATGGCAGTCAATCCAAGTTTTTGCTTTACATGGGGAATTTTAGGATTGTATTTTCAACAATTGGGTTATGGAGTATTCATTTGGAGTTTAGTCGTTGGTGATTGTTGAAATTGGTATTTTACTCCTGTTGCCAAAAAGTTTATGCTAAAGAACTATCTAAGAAGACCGTGCATAAAAACAAAAGAAAATGAGCGATTTAACCAAATCATTTCTGATGTAATATTAGCATACGATACGATTTTTTGTGTTTCAACAATGGAAATATTTTAAAGAAAAATTCATCAAGCTTCTGAACAATTAGAAACTTTACTCGAAGAAATTATAGTAAATCTTTGCAAAAAGTAGCAGTTTTAGGGGCTTTGGGAATGTCCTGAGTCAAATTTCCATCTTTTATTTACAGGATATTTAGTGACAAAAAGGATGGTCACTGTAGGAGCTATTTTGGCAACAACAAGTTTAGTAGGGAACTATTTTTAATGCTGTTGGAAATATGAGTCAAGAATTAGCTATGTTGACTAGTGCTAAACCATTATTTGAAAAATTCATACATTACCGTTCTCAACACGAACAGAGGAAATTGAAGTAGAAACACTGGATGATGCAGAGTATTATACAAGATAGAAAAATCTTCAATTTTTTCTTATGGAGATACTATCGTGTTGAGAAACCTTTTAGTAAAACCTTCTTCAAAAATCATAAATATGCCATTATGGGAGAAAGTGGAACAGGGAAATCTCACTCTGCTGAATATTTTAGGTGGAAAAATTGAAGGATATCAAGGAGATGTAACTTTATATCAAAAAGAATTAAACACTCATTCCCTATTCAAAACTGTACGATTCTCTATTACTTATGTGGAACAAAAATCCTCATATTTTTCCAAGCAAAGTATTCGTGAGAACATTGTTTTTCCAAGAAGAAATATCGGATGAGAAAATTTGGAATGTAATAGATCAGGTATTGCTGAAATCCATCGTAGAACAATTACCTCAAGGTTTAGATACAATGATAGGAGATACTCCTCAACATTGTCAGGAGGATAATTACAACGTATTTCTCTAGCAAGAGTGCTTGTGAGAAACCTCAAGTGTTATTATTAGATGAAGTGACAGCGAATTTAGATGTTCAAACTGGAACTGAAATCAGTGCAGTCTTTATTGCAAGAAGAAAAATTTAACCATTCTTTGGGTAACTCATCATCTTCCAGCAGGATTAAAATCTCTATTAGATGAAGAAATCATTTTGTAAATAGAGAGAGATGCTAGAGTTTTTCTTCCTCTCAAAAGCAGTGAAAAAGAAGTGTTTTTGAGAACGAACACAAATGTATCTAATTCGTGGATTTTTATTGACAGAATAGGACTTGTTTGTGTATGATTGTCGCTATAATAAGAGAATAGGGCAAAGAGATGAAACAAGTATTAAATTTTTGGAATCAATTAAGTTTGATTAATCGAATTGTCATCGGTATGATTATCGGTATTTTATTAGGAATTTTTGTTCCTCAAGCAGTAGCAATCGGAACTATCGGAACAGTATTTGTAAGTGCGTTAAAAGCAATCGCACCATTATTAGTATTCTTTATTGTATTAAGTGCATTAGCACAACATAAAAGAAGGACATGAAACAAATATGAAATCAATTGTGATTTTATATTTATTTGGGACTTTGCTGCAGCATTAGTGGGGGTTATTGCTAGTTTTTGTATTTCCAATTACATTAACATTAACGGACACTGTATCAGAAATTGCAGCACCAGAAGGAATTGCTTCTGTATTACAAACCTTAATTTTAAAATTAGTAGATAATCCGGTGAAATGCTTTAATGAGCGGGAACTATATTGGTATTTTATCATGGGCAGTTGTATTTGGTTTTGCATTCCGTAAAAGCAGATGAAGCAACAAAAATCATTTTTACAACAAATTGCAGACGCAACAAGTCATGTTGTTAAATTAGTGATTAGTTTTGCCATTTGGGATTATGGGCTTAGTATATACAACTGTTTCCAGAAAATGAGAGTAGATGTATGTGCAACTTATGGTAGTTTAATTATGGTATTACTTGGAAGTATGTTCTTTGTAGCATTAGTGATTAATCCAATTATTGTATTTGTAATGATTAAAGAAAACCCATTTCATTAGTATTCCGTTGCTTAAAAGATGAGTGGAATTACAGCGTTCTTCACTCGTAGTTCAGCAGCAAATATTCCAGTAAATATGGAATTATGTAGAGATTTAGGATTAGATGAAGATAGCTATTCAGTATCGATTCCTTTAGGGGGCAACGATTAATATGGCGGGTGCAGCAATTACAATTACAGTATTATCATTAGCAGCCGTTAATACTTTAGGAATTCAAGTGAGACTTCTTAACAGCTTTAGTGTTAAGTGTATTATCAACAGTAGCAGCATGTGGTGCTTCTGGGGTAACAGGTGGATCATTATTATTAATTCCTGTTGCATGTAGTTTATTCGGAATTTCAAATGATATTGCGATGCAAGTTGTTGGGGTTGGATTTATTATTGAGTATTACAAGATTCTTGTGAAACTGCCTTAAATTCATCAACAGATGTTTTATTCACAGCAGCAGCAGAATTCCGTCAATGGAAAAAGAAGGACGAGTAATTAACGTTAGTCCTGAATTAGCAGAGTAAATGTTCTCTAGGAAGACTTTTGGTCTTCCTGTGTTGACTTTTAAAATAGAGAGGTATAATCAATTTATAAAGTTTCACAAAATGTAAATTTAAGGAAGGCGGTTTTAAAATGATAAAAAGAATTTAAAGTAGAAGAGATTAAAATGTTCAGGTTGTGCAAGCTGTTGAAAATGCAGTGAATGCTGTTGAAAGGGTGTTGAAAGAAAAGCAAGTGTTAATTTCAAGCTAAAAAGCTGACTGTAAATTTCTACAAGATAAAAGTAGATGAACAAAAATTCATCAGAAGCTGTATCAAAAGCAGGGATATCAAGCTGAATTAGTATAATAGTAAGAAGGAGTTGTTAATCATGAAGAAAGAAGAATTTGCATTAGAAGGATTACAATGTGCAGGTTGTGTCAGTACAGTTGAAAAAAGTTGTCCGAGATCTTCCAGGGCGTTAAAAGAAAGTAATGTGATTTAGCGACTGAAAAAGAAAATGATGATTCAATTTTAATCCAAAGGAAGCAGATGTACAAAAATTATGGAAACTGTTTCTCTAGCTGGATGTCAGGCCTATGTTGATAAATGATGGAAGAAGATATGTTAGAAAAATAGCGATTAGACAAATTAATCACTTAAAGTCAGAGCATGGGTATCAGGTGTGTTTGCCATTGTATTACTTTATATTGCGATGGGTGAAATGTTGGACTTCCTCTTCCGCAAGTTTTACAGCTGATGGAACATCCAATTGTATTTTCGTAACCTAATTGTTTTAGTCCTCCTGTTTTATGGGTGAGTCATGTAGTTATTTTGTAGAATGGATTTAAGGGCATTGATTAGAAAGCATCGAACATGGATTCATTAGTTGCATTGGGAACAGGTCTGCCATTTTATATGAGTGTATGGAGGTACGATTCAGTATTTTTGCTGGAGAGTATCATTATGTGATGCACCTTTATGTAGAATCTGTGCAGTCATTTTAGCGTTTATTACCTTAGGGAAAAATATTTTGAAACGTTAACAAAAGGAAGAACTTTCAAGCAGTTCAATCATTAGTCGCTTTATCTCCGAAAAGTGTAGCGACAGTCATTCGTGATGGAAAAGAAGTAGAAGTTCAGTAGAGAGGAATTACAAATTGGAGAAGTAGTCTTCGATACGACCAGGTGAAATTCCTGTGGATGGGGTTATTATTTCTGGAGAAAGCTTTGTTGATGGATCCATGATTACTGAGAAAGTGTACCAGTCTTCAAAAAGAAGGAGTAAAGTTGTCGGTGCTACGTTGAATACAACTGGTTCAGTTTCCAAAGTTGAAGTAAGCGATTGGGAAAAGATACAACATTATCAAATTATTCGTTTAGTAGAAGAAGCGCAAGGCTCTAGTACCAATCGCTGCTATCGCAGACCGTGTAGCCGGAATTTTCTGTTCCCAATCTGTGATGGGATTATTCTCTTAGCAGGTCTTTCATAGAGTTGATTGGTGGAGAATCTTTTGAATTTGTCGTAACTCGTGATGATTTCTGTATTAGTCATTGCTTGTCCATGTGCATTAGGATTAGCCACTCCAACTGCCATTATGGTAGGAACAGGTTTTGGTGCTAAAAGAGGGAATTCTAATTAGTGGTGCCGCTGAAGAAGCTGCCATGGTTGCGTTACTAGATAAAACAGGAACGATTACAGATAGGTAAACCTAAAAGGTGGTTGATATTCAAGTATTCAATGATTATTCTAAAAAGAAGGTACTAAACATAGCAGCATCAATCGAAAAACATCGGAACATCCATTAGGAAAAGCGTAGTGGAGAGCTGAAAAACAAGAATTTGACGATTTTACCAATTGAACAATTCAATCTATTTCTGGTATGGAATTCAAAGGAATTATGGATGGAAAAGAAGTACTATAAGGGAATCATTTATTATTACAAAATCAAAGGGGATTGCAGTGAGATGAATTTAATGCCTGTGATTGATGGAGTTGCTTCTAAAGGGCAAACAGCAATGTTCGTAGTTATTCAAAAACAAGTAGCCGGAATTATTGTAGTCAGCGGAGGCCGATTAAAGCAATCCATAGTGAAGCTAAACAGTCAACAAATGAAGCATTAGGACTTCAAGTTCCAGTCGTAACAAGGAGATCATGAAAACAGCCAAGGCGATTGGCAGGAATGAAGTTGGAATTGGGGCGGTATATATGCCAAGTACTACCAGATGAAGCAAGTGTTGTCCAACATAATTGATGACAGAAGGCCATCAAGCAGCCATGTGCTGGAGATGGGATTAATGATGCACCCACGCTGCTAGAGCAACGAGTCGGAATTGCAGATTGGATCTGGAGTAGATGTTGCTGTGTATTGAAACCATGCCAGTGGCGATTGATGCAAGACGACTGAATTGATGAGCTACAAACCATTCCAATTAAGTAAAAGCTGACAAACATGACGATTTTAAAGAAAGACTTATTCTGCATTCATATATATAACGCCAATTTAGACTCCAGTAGCAATGGGTGTCTTAGCATTTCTTTGGAGGCCCATTATTAAGTCCAGAATGACTGCAGGGCAGCGATGAGGTCTCAGTTCAGTATCAGTTGTGCCTCAACGCACTAAGATTGAATCATAAATTATCTAAATTGGATAAGATGAAGCGCCCATAAAAAGAGTTTAACTTTTTATAGGCGCTCTCAGTGTCGTTTTCTTTAAGATTTATGTTTTGATTTTTGATATACGAATCTCTAAGAAAAGCATACAGTAATGCTAGATAAAACAAACTCGTCGATAAGATGAACGAAATAATAAGATCAGGTAAGAAGTAACAAAGAAGTAGATGAGTACTAGACCAAGAAACAGCACCGTAAAACCAGTAATTACCAACTAAAACTTTATACTCATTTTGACTTACCTCCACTCACATTAGGGCGTCTAGTTTTCCTTATCTTATCCATATTCTAAAATATTATTTCAGGACACGAACTATATTTCTAAAATAATTGGTGTATAATTAACACATGTAAGGGCTTTACAAAGAAGCACACGCTTCAATAATCTCATCACAAAAGTCTGTCGCAGGAGAACTTCTCTTAGGACAGACTTTTGTCATATATTCGTGTAAATCAGCAATGATTAGTCTTCTAAGTTTACATTTGATGGTAAACTTTTTGAACGTCTTCTATTATCTTCACAAAGCGTTAATCACACGTCTGAATAAACGTAAGTCATCACGCCTGTTAATGTGTTACTTCTGATTGAGGAATCACTGCGATTTTCAGACATTCTGTAAATCTCGAAATTCCTAATCCTTCTAATGCTGTACGAACTGTGTTGAAGTCGTTTGGTTCAGCAGCAAACATGATTGCTTGGTCGTCTTCTTGTACAACGTCACGAACGTCTACTTCTGCTTCCATTAATTGTTCTAATAATTCGTCTCTGCATCTGTTTGCGATACAGAAGATTGCTGTATGGTCAGAATAAATAAGTAACAGAACCGTGCACCCATGTTTCCCGCCGTGCTATAAAGCAGCACGAACGTCTGCAGCAGTACGGTTTACGCTATTTGTTAGTGCACCATGCGATAATCATAGAACCGTGGGACCGAACTTTCATAACGTAATTCTGGTAATCGCCATCGCCGCCACCCTTTTGAGCTCAGTTGCACGTTCGTGATAATAAGGACGAGGTACATTATAAGTTTTCGTACGGTCAATTACGAGATTTTAATTTTGCTAGAATCATGGATCTGGTCTCACCTTGTTTTGCTGCTTAAGCATAGATCTCAATTCCGAATTTTGCATACAAATTTTACCGTTGTTAGTATCCAGGTTTAGTTTTCTTTCTACGATGTTGAGCCCATTTTACGTCATTTTCTCACTCACTTTACTATATCTATAAGACATTTTTCTAATATACAGATGCAGTCTAGGTTTTGTTAGTACTTTTCTACTCAGAAAATGCATTTTACAGAAATTTTTCTAAAAATGGTGGTACACTATAAGAGAGGTGAGTTTAAGACAGCATTAAAGCAATCTAACTAGAAAGCGAGAGCTGTGTCGGTCGTGCATTGCAGCCACGGAGCAGAAAAGTTAGCAGAACAAGAAGGAAGAGCACTGGTAGTCATTAATGTAACGCAGCGTCCTGAAGTGGCTAGTCGGTATCAAGTGCTAACAGTTCCGGTTGCGTGATTGTAGTAGGAGAGAGAGAATTTGCCCGTCAAAGAGATTTATTGACAAGTGGAAATTGTTCGAAAACAACTGCAACAAGCGAAAGAATTTGCTCAAATGGAAGACTATCCTTCGTAACGTTCTAGAAATAGTTTTCATTCTTTAAATTTAGAGTATTTCAGTAATAATTATTCAGTTGTATTTAAAAGGAAGAGTGCTATAATGAGTGGCAGCTTAGACGGAATTGAGATGGTCTGTATGTAGACTTACTATTACTCGTGGTAGCTGTCATTGGTGTTTTCGCTTTCTTTTGTTCTCCAAATGGAACTCTACTCGGTAGTGTTATAACAGTAAGTAAGTTTGCAACCTCTACAGTTTCCTTTCCAGCATCCATACTGGAACTTTTCGTCATTATCCTACTGTATTTGGGTTTCTATTTTTGGGATTTGAAAGTATTAATCTTCCAGGAATTGGAGCTTTTAGGTGTGGGGATAGTACTTTGTATTAGGACGAGGATGTACTGGGCAGACCAGGCTGTCATGGATTTAGTCGTTTTTAATCTTTAATGTCACTGTTGCTGGCGATCGTCCTCGTTAGTTTTTATTGGTGAAAAGATATCATTTCTTCTACAAGAAAGGATTGGTGTGCTGCTTTCCTCTATCAAAAGGCTATTCAACCTCAAAAGTATATGACGAGTTTAGTCAATAAAACAAGAGCGAAACATGCCAACTGATGGTAATACGTCCAAGTGGAAAGTGCTATTGAACTAGACGGTGAGAATCAGTTGATGTGGTGAGTACGGGATTGTCATTCCAGAAGATAAGCAAGGATGCAAGTTGTAAAAGAAGGAAGCACTCGTCACAAGGTTTTGGAGAACAATAATGAGGAGATGAGGGTAAGATGTTGAGGTTTATTCAATAATCCAACAGGGAGTCAGAATTGGACTCCATTGCTGATACACTATTTCTAATTTTAACAGTAGTTATGTGTTTTAGATTTCCAGCTGGAATTGGGTTATGGATTACAGCATATCTGATGTAGGAATTCGAGTAGAGGCACATTGGTGGGGATGCAAGACGATTGCAGTGGTGGCTCCCACTCAATATATTGTGCGTCCAATGATTAAAGAGCAACAAAAAGCAGGATTATCGATATTAATGAATTAGAAGCCCATGTTGCATAGCGTGGAATGTCACCGTAGATTTATTGATGCGTTAATCGCCCAGCGATACGAACATTGACTTAGAATTTTGAAACAGCAAAGCAGCTGCCATTGACTTAGCAGGTCGAAATGTATTTGAAGCCGTTCAAGTGATCTATCAAATCCAAAAAGCAATTAGAAAACGACTGTTATTGCAGGGGTTGCGATGGATGGAGTCAAGTTCAAGCAAAAGCAAAAGTAACGGTGCTACGTATTGAACGATTAGTTGGGGGTGCTGGGTACAGAAGAAACCATTGTGCCCGTGTTGGTGAAGGGATTGTGACTACCGTTGGTTCAATGCAGCTCACCATACATTATTAGTTTTAGAAAATCCAGATTCTATTTCCCCAAACGATTTTGAGAGAAAGAAGGAGTGGATGCAGGTACAGCGCATGAAATTCTATCCATTGATATCGCAAGATGTTGATGTCGGTAGAAATATCGGAGCAAAATTACAAGCCAGAGACAAGCAGAAGCAGATAAAGAAGATTGCTACAAAGCTAAAGAAAGCTGAAGAACGTCGTTCTCTTGCGGTGGCGCAGAACAAGAAAATGTTAGCAGAAGTACAACGGATGCGTGCAAAGTTAGCAGAAGCTGAATCCTGCACTCCATTAGCGATGGCAGGAAGCTCTACACGTACTGGAAAACTTGGTGTCATGTGGACTACTATCAATTGAAAATGTCAATCGGATACAGGATATGAGGAGAAGCGACTAGCAAATCCTCTGTTGAGAGTGAATCCTTGAAAAGATTAGTACTCTTTCTCTTGTATGTAGTAGTGATCACTTGTGGATCATGTCGTGCTGCTAGTTATATTAATTTAGAAATGAAAAGTAAAGGAAAATGGAGTTTAGCCAGCTAGCTGCACGATTGGTTGAATCATTCTTTTCACGACCAGTTTCGCCCAAAACATCATCATCATCAAAAGTAGTAGATGTTGTTGTAGAAGAAAAGTGCCTGAGATAAACAAAGCGACATTATCTCTCACAGCAGAGAAAATGAGGACAACAATTTTTAGATGGTACAAGTCTTTCGACAATTTTCACCAGAGGACTATCTTCCTTTATCTGTATTTGATAAGGAATTAATTCCAAAGAGTGTCGATTATTTCTTCAGAAGAAATTGATACGATGAGAAGAAGTGCCATTTTAATTCATACTGGAAAAGTTAAAACGATTGTACTTAAATAGTCCGAATTTGCCAGAAGAATTATTAGAACATCTTCCGAGCTTTTGTAGAAGAAATCGAAGCTATCCAATTACGGAAGAAGAAGTTCAACATATGGGTTCAAAAGACAATTGGTGGTAGGAAGCTGCTAAAAGTGCAACAGATTATAGACACCAGAGTATGGAAGTATCACTTGCACCCAGTGGAAAAGCTACTGGTCGTACAAGTGAAGTGTGTTATCAAAACCAAAAGTATGCGATAAAAAGCGTAGAAAGAAGGTTAGCGCAAATGCTTAGCACTTTTATTTTAGTGTTACAATGCACTATGCCTAGTAGAGAGGTGAACACATCATGTAGAACAAGACGATTACTCAGTTATAAAACAAGGGAATAATCTAGTATTAACACACAAGGAGAATTAGAATGGGCTGTGGAGAATATAGGAAATACTAAGTCTGTCAGAAATCCGAGGATGACTTGGTCTTTAATTTATTTGGACAATTTGTTTTGAAACAACTGATAACAAAAGAACCAATTATGATGGATCATTGAAAAGTGAATGTCACAAATCCTTTGGAGTATAGAATCAGAAGAATTCGGTGAGAGCAACAGCGTATCGTTCATTCTCAGCGCTTGTAATGGGAACGATTTTACGATTGATGAGGATGAAAACAAGTGGATATGATTCTTGTTTAAAAACCGCGAGAACGAGTTGGATCTAGAAATCGGGCAATTCATTATTTAAAAGAGAGAGAGACAGAACGGGATGTGAGTGAAAAGGATTAGGATGGGTACTACGCATTTGCTCAGCAGGCCGATTTATTAGGAACCATTATTTCATCCAAAATTGTACTTAAGAATATGGTAGAAGTATTAGAAGTCATTAGTGATATTTTTTCAAAAGAGTATAAACCATTTATAGATGAAGAAAAACGATTAGGATTAGCAATCTTTTTGGAATAGAGGTCGAAATCATTTCTCAAAAACTCTGTGTGAGTGGATTAAAAAGCAAAGATTTGAAGAATTAGATGGAAGCCGTGAAAGTTATCAACGGTTAACTGTAAAGAAAAAGTAGCGACAATCTATTTTAGGATGGAAGCTTTAAACCTTTGGGAAAATTCTTTTAAAAGATGAGATGATGATTCTGCAAGAATGTTAAAAACCACCGACACAATGGTTGGTGGAAAAAGGATATGAAATATTTAACTTGGGAGGATAATATTTCTTATTTGGGAATGACTAAAGTATAGAGTGAAATTTTGAAAGTATATGAACTCCTAATAAAATTTGAAAGAAGATTTTGAGAGAAATATACTTTGTCAGAGATGGGGAAAAAATAAAACAGACGTTTATCACTGTAGCAAGAGTCATAGCAACGCCTTTTGCGAGTCTCCTGGTACTTTTGCTACAGTGATGAGTTTCCCCTAATCTATTTTATTTTACGTAATAATGTCACTTTCATTCTATGTGTTATAGACGTCTGAGGAATCTTTCTCTTTTAACCCTTTTAGAAGAAATAGGGTTCCTAAAAATAGACAGTATTTAATGGAGACAATAACGATAGAAATTCTTCAGTACTCAATTACCTTGTTTTAAAATTTTGCTCTTATAAATTTCGAACCCATCCAACAGCAATATCATATGTTCCTCGTTCAACAAGGACTTTTTGTTCCCAAAGATTCCCGATTTGTTTTGAAAAAGTGTTAAACTCCGCTAACAAGTAAAGCTTTTGGACGTTCTGTGACGGAAAAATAAAAGAAAAACATTTTCTCTGTAGAGCAGTAGGGCCTGAGGCATATTGCTGGAAAAATCAGACCAAGGCTCGATTTTTAGCCATGAGACAGCTTTTGCTGGCTGCTGGCGACCATGCTACAGCTAGTGTCTCGTTTCTATTTTACTTATTTTACGCTTATTATTTATTTGTACAAGCGACAAAAGCTTTCTCTTAATGTATCTTCTGGTAAGTTTTTACCGATAAATCACTAAAGTCGACTTACGCTCTGTATCATTCCAATCACGTCCACGAGAAAATATCAAAACTCATTTGAACCCCTTGGAAAAATGATTTGATAATCTAAAACCTTCTACACTTAAAATTCCTTTATAACGATATAATTCAGGCCCATAAATATAAACTAATTCATTCAACCATTTCGTTAATATGCGCTCAAAACAAGAGGTTTCTCTGTTTCAGTGACAAATGAGATTAATACCACTGTGGTGGTGATGTTTGTGATGATGTCCATGATGGTGATGATCATGGGTCGTGATCGTGGTGATGATCTTCATCATGATGGTGGTCATGATCGTGCTCTCCATGTGCATGAGGTATGTCGCATTCTTCACAGTGTTCTTCATCGTGATGATGGTGGTGATCATGTTCGCCGTGAGCATGAGACATGTCCACAAGCTTCACAATATTCTTCTTTCAGAATTTTCTTGCATTTCTAAAATTTTCTTTTCAGAGCATAGAATAATTCAAGACCAAACATATATCTTTCATTTCTACTGGACGAGCATCTAAATCTTGGATTTCTGCAAAAGGATTGATAGAACGAACTTCATTAATGACTTTTGCATAAATTGTATCGTCTACTAAACTATGTTTTAGACATAAGATTTTATCTGCAAAACCAACTTGTTTTGCTGGTTCAGTTTGATGAGTGCGTTTGATATAGAAATTTTTGAGATCGACAACTGTTAAAACAGCGTCTAAAAATAAAATGTTCTATTTAAAAATGGTACATTGATAAATGTTTTGACAATTGAGTGGGATCTGCTAAACTAGTTGTTTCAAATAATACACGGTCACTTTAATACCATTTTTGTTCTTTGACCATTAAAATAGATTTAACATGTCTGCAATATCTGTACGAAGAGTACAACATAGACAGCCATTATCCATTTGATAAATTTCTTCTTCTATATCTAATACAAATTGATGGTCAACACCAATTTCTCCGAATTCATTAATAACTTACGGCAATGTGCTCACCGTGTTTTCTTTTATAATACTTTGTTAATGAGCGTTGTTTTACCTGCTCAAAAAATCCGCTGACAATGGTTACTGGAATTTTCTGCTACTCATCTGTATTTTCCTCCATTCATGTAATTAAATCGGTATAATTACGATTCTCTTCTATTGTATCATTGCAGAAAAATGTCAAAAATAAAAATTCATTATTTTACTAGAGAGGAAAGAAAAGCAAACAGAAAAGTAATTTTATGGTATACTGAAAAACTAGGAATAAATGGAGCAGGAGTGTGAATGATGCAAAGAAAATCGACTGGAGTCGAGACTTTATACACATCAACATTTATTTGCATGTCCCTATTGTCATGCAGCTATTGAATCGTTAGATGGGTATAGTCTGGTTTGTACACGAACCGATCATCGTTTTGATATTAATAAAAGGCACTCTCCATTTGATGAAACAAAAAGCGAATGAGGATTATGATGCAGAGCTATTTACGCATCAGTTATGAATTAGCGCAAAGTGGTTTCTTCAATCCTTTTATTAGATGAAGTTTTGTCACTGATTTCAAAACAGGAGAATCAACTAATTGTTGATATTGGCTGTGGAGAAGGAAGCCCGCTTGCTTATTTATCGTCATTTTTAGAAGATATTCCTTTAGTAGGAATGGATGATTGCTAAGGAAGGAATTCTTGCTGCTAAGTAATCATCATGCTCAAAAAGCTTTGTGGATTGTGGCAGATTTAGCACAGTTACCTTTGAGGATGGAAGCTTGTGGTACACTCATTAATATATTAACTCCTTCGAGATTATAGGGAGTTTAACCATGTATTAGCACCAGAAGGAAAAATTAATTAAAATTATTCCTGGAAGTAATTATTTAATTGAATTAAGACAACAATTATATAAAAAGTAATGCAGAAAAACAACACTATTCTAATGAGGATATTGTAGAACGAGTTTAAACAAGAATATCCATCTGTAAGATAAAAGAAGTTTCTTATCAGTGACACTTACAAAAAGAAATGTATGGACACTTATTACAAATGACTCCTTTATATTGGGGAGCAGTATTGAAGATCAAGACTATGGTAAAAATCATCCTTTAGAAAACTATTACAGGTACATTTCTGGATATTAGTCCGGAGAAAAGAATTAACGGAGAAAGAAAATGGGATTAAAAAGATTTATTTAAAAACAAGAAACAGAAGAAACAGCTCAAGACAAACCAACATTCAAACTAGGGGTGGGAGATGTCTATGAAATTAGCGATGATTCTCTAGATTTAGTAGTAACAGGAAATCTGGAAGGAACATTAAAAGTAGGGGATTTTGTTTGGTTGACAAATCTTGGGGGATGATAATGGAACTGTAAGAACTTCTGCGATTTATGCAATGGAAAATGCTCAGCGAGAAAAAGTGTTTGAAGTAACAAAATGAACCAGTGGCTCTTTGGTTAGAGGAGTGCAATGCCTTTAGGTATTAAAAAGACAGTGTTACATGAAGAAGGTGCCGACAAAGAAGAAATCTATAAAACATTTGTCAATACATTAGGAAATGTCTTTGTGGGACGTCAAGAAGGTGTGTTAACACAACGAGATCTTAAACATTGAGCTTAGTTAGTCAGAAATTGCGCGTGTATTTTACTATACTGTCATATGGATAGCTTCACAAGAAACTCCAGAAGAGCATGCTTGAAAATGTCGGTAAGATTAAACAACTAATGATTGCTGTGTCGAGATAAATTACTACAAGCAGATGAATTAGTAAAACTGTGTATTCTAAAAACAGAAAGAACCTTATTTATTCTCTCAAACACAACAAAGAGAAGAAGGTGGATTCATTTGTCAGTTCTCAATGATCTTTATTGCTCCAGTAGCGTATGAAGAAAGATTAGCATCTCGATTTGCAGATACAGAAATTTTTGAATTAGCGTCGTATCTCAAAAAGGAGAAGATGGAAAAAGGGAATTGAGAATTTCTTCTTAGAAACGTTCTACACAAAACGGAGCGACAGGTGTCCATCTTGTAACCGAACAAAAACATCTCTTGCAGCGGAAGGAATTATTGCTGTACCTGATTACTACAGGAGTAGCAGAAGAAGATATTCCTGTTACAAATCCTGATGCCATGAGATGGATCTTATTATTAGGACAATTAGGGATTTTCAGACAGAAGAACAGAAAATTATGCACAGCTTTATACTATCGTTTCTTATGCTTAGAGTTACCAAAAGCCAAATTCTTAACACCAATTAAATTAGAAAACATCAGATCCAAATGCTCAGATTGACTTACAATCTGGAGAAAAATAGAATATTGCGATTTTACCAGGAAAAGATGAAAAAGAAGCAATGGTTTTCTATACAGATTGGAAGAGATTGAGACAAATTTATGATGAAAGCTAGAGTGGAATGATTCAGACTTTATCTCAAGTAACAAAAAGCTTTCGATGTAGTGATTAACCCATCAGAAAATCCTGCTCTTGGATGTTAGTGTTAATGATGAAATGTTTGAAGAAATGAAAAAGTAGATTAATGATTCTAAGAGGAGTGTTCTAGAAAGAACTTGCTCTTTTTGCTGATTTTATAAAGTTTCTATATAGAAAGCAATTGACAAAATGGCTAAAAGGAATATAGTTCTATATGGAAATAAATTGGAAGGAGTCGTTTTATATGGATGCTATGGTGGATATTTAATACACCATATTCGTTTTATTGAACGGAAGACTTTATCAAAAGTTGTTAAGTAAGGAACCAGATGCTCTTTTAGAAGTGAACAGAGAAAATATTGTCCGATCTTATGGAATGATACTGAAGGGGTATATTACCTATTCAGAATTGAGCTGTAGAACAGGTTTAGCGAACAACACATTAACAAGTATGCTAAAAATTAGAAGAACAAGGCTTAGTTTGTATGCAGATTGTCCGAAAGATAAACGCATGAAAATATGTGAATTTAAGGAATTAGGAAAATCTCAAAAAGAAATTGGAGAAAAAGTTAGCCGTGAATTGGAGAAATCTTCTATGCAGGATTTAAGGAAGAAGAAATCGTACAAGTAGAGAACTATTTGAATCGAATTCTGCAAAATTTAAAGGACGGAGAACTGGAGAAAAATTAGAGGAGCCGTTTGTTGATACAATCTGCTTTTTGCTAAAAAGGAGAAGGTAAAAATGATTGAATATAAAAATGTAGCATTACGCTACACTGACGTCTTAAAAGATGTTAATTTACGTATTGAAGACGGCGAATTTATGGTGTTAGTGGGGCCGTCTGGTTCAGGGAAGACAACGATGATGTAAAATGATTAACCAATTAATCGAACCAACAGATGGAAATATTTACTTGAATGACAAGCGGATTAAAGATCATCATCAACGAGAATTACGATTAGAAACTGGATATGTTTTGCAACAAATTGCGCTTTTTCCAAATTTAACCGTAGCAGAAAATATTGCTTTAATTCCTGAGATGAAAGGTTGGAAAAAGAACAAATTCAAGAGCAAACGAAAGAATGACTATTAGAAGGTTGGACTTTCTTTTGAAGATTACGTGAATCGTTATCCAAGAGAATTATCTGGAGGAGAACAACAACGAGTAGGAATTGTTCGGGCTATTATTGCGACTCCAAAAATATTATTAATGGACAGAGCCTTTTTCGGCATTAGATGCCATCAGCCGTAAACAATTACAAGATTTAACGAAACAATTACTCAAGAATTCAAAATGACAACACTATTTGTCACATGACACAGATGAAGCTGTAAAGTTAGCCGATAGAATTGCTGTATTAAAGATGGAGAAATTGTACAGTTAGCTACTCCTCACGAAATTCAAACGCAACCAGCTAATGAGGTTTGTCAAAGAATTATTCAAAGGGGAGAATATCATGAATGAATCTCATTCCGAACATTTCAAGAGAGAAATAGTGAATGGATGTTAGCTCTGGTCAACACCTTCAACTTTCTTTATTAGCTTTATTATTAGCAGTAGTAATTGCGGATTCCTATTGCAGTATTAGTTAGTTCATCGAAAAAGATTTCTGGATTTTTTATTACAAATATGCAGGGAATTATTCAAACATTACCATCTTTAGCGTTAATTGGATTATTTATTTCCTTTAATGGGGATTGGAACATTACCAGCTTTAACAACATTAGTGTTATATGCGTTATTCCCAATCTTACAAAATACAATTACAGGTTACAAGGAATTGATAGAAAGTCTAGTCGAAGCCGGAATTGCTTTTTGGAATGACAAAATTCGAGCGTCTTAAAAATTTGAAATTACTATAGCGATGCCTGTGATTATGTCTGGGATTCGTACTGCAGCTGTGTTCATTATTGGAACAGCGACTTTAGCCGCATTAGTGGCTGCAGGGGATTAGGAGCTTTATTTTATTGAGGATTGACCGAAATAATTCAAGTTTAATCTTGATTGGAGCTATTTCTGCTGCAATTTTAGCAATTTTATTCAATTTCTTATTGAAATGGATGGAAACTGCAAAAATTAAAACGATTCTGTCAGCCTTTTTAGTGTTAATCATTGGATTAGGAGCTTCTTATGCACCAACAATTGCTAAAATGCAAACATCAGATAAACTAGTGATTGCAGGAAAATTAGGGACCCAGAACCTGAGATTTTTGATGAATATGTATAAGTTATTAATCGAAGATCAAACAAAATTAAAAGTCGAAGTGAAACCAAACTGGAAAAACGAATTTCTATATGGAAGGCATTGAAAAAAGGGAGATATTGATATTTACCCAGAATTTTCAGGAACGATTACAGAAAGTTTATTGAAGAATAAACCAAAAAGTCAGTCATGAACCTGAAGAAGTGTGACGAAGTAGCTCGTAAAGAATTTTAGAACAAGATGGTTTTTGTATTTTTAAAACCAATGGCGTATCAAAAATACTTATGCAGTTGCCGTACCAAAACAATTAGCAGAAGCTGAAAAATTAACAAAAATTTCTGATTTGAAAAATAAACCATCCATTAAAAGCTGGATTTACACTAGAATTTAATGACCGTGAAGATGGGAAATAAAAGGATTGCAAAGTATGTATGTAACACAATTGGATGTAGCTACAATGGAACCTGCATTACGTTACCAAGCTATTCAATCTGGCGATATTCAGTTACAGATGCTTATTCAACAGATGCAGAAATTTCACGTTACCAATTGAAAAGTATTTGAGGGATGATAAACAATTATTCCCACCGTATCAAGGGGCTCCTTTAATGAAACAAGAATTGTTGAAAAACATCCTGAATTAGAAGGAATTTTTAAATCAATTAGCTGGAAAATTTTCTGAAGAAGAAATGAGCCAAATGAACTTTTGAAGTGAGGTGCAAAATGGAAGACCTGCTGAAGATGTTGCTAGAGAATATTTAGTGAAAGTTAATCTTTTTGAAACGACAGAAAAAGCAAAAGAAAAATCTTTTTGTTTGCAGAGGTCGCCAGCAGCCTCGCATCGCGAGTCTCATACGGCTAAAATTCGAGCCTTGGTCCCGACTTTTGCCTGTAAAGACAGATTGGCTTCACTTACTTTCACTACATTTTCTTCTCGCTTTTTAAAACCGCATGAATCGTGAGCGTACGGTTCATGCGGTTTTTATGTATGACAAATAAAACCACCCGCCATGCGGGTGCGCATCGAAGGTTATACTAAAAACTCCAATCGCGATACAATAAAGGTGTTCAAGCCTACTCGTATAGCGAGAGGAGAAAAATATGATTGAAAAAGCTAATAGTTTATCACATACAAAAATGGATGTGTAAATACCACATTGTTTTACACTCAAGTATAGACGGAAAGTTATCTATAATCAATATAGGAAAAAGTTTGGGAAAAATATTTTCAGTCGATTGTGTAGCGTTATAAAAGGAGTAGAAGTTATAGAAGGCATCTTATGCGGATCATGTCTCATATGTTGGTAAGTATTCCACCAAGAATAAGTGTTTTCAAATTTTATGGGATATTTAAAGAGGAAAAGCGCACTAATGATGTTTGATAAACACGCAAATTTAAAAATATAAATTTGGGAACCGTCATTTTTAGAGCAGAAGGATATTATGTAGCTGGTAGGTCTCAATGAATCTCATAAAGAAAATATATACAAGAATAAGAAAAACATGATATAGTAATCGATAAATTAAGTGTAAAAGAGTATGAAGATCCCTTTAGGGATAATGGTGAGTAATACAAACGCCTCTTTAAGAGGCAAGTGACGACGTCAAAAGCAATAAGGCTTGAACGAGTGAAAGCCAGTCTTGAGCATGGCTTGCAATCAGGGCTTATAGCCCGGTTCAAACCACCCGTTAGACTGAGTGGTCATGATTTTAGAGAAAACTTCTCTAGCTGCATTTGTTAATGGGAATGAGAAATTCTGTAATTTCTTGAGGACTTTCTCCTTGAGCAATCCATTTTTGACAAACTCCAAACAATGCATTTTGGCAAATAAACCCCATAATATTCTAAATATGCTTCATTTTAAAGGATTTCTGTAGAGCTGGTTTTGAAAAATCTGTCTTTAATAAAATGAGTAATTTATTCCGAAGAAAATTTTGATTTCTTTTGTTCCATTTTCGGATAATAATGCTGCATAAAAAGTGGTTCAAATTGTAGGTATTCAAAAATATCAAATATAGTTTGTTGTTTATTATATGCATGTTTTTGGAAGATATCTTCTAGAGTGCCAAATAAATTACTTTGGTAGTGGTCGATCATATCGTATTTGTCTTTATAATGGGGTATAAAAACTAGAGCGACTAATTCCAGCTGTTCTCAGCTAATTTCACAGTAGTGATTTGGTCGAAAAGGCTGTTCTGCTAGTAATTGTACCATAGCATCTTCAATCACTTGTTTTGTTTTTTGTCGTTTAATGCTCTCTGTCATCATGTCCTCCTTTTTGTAGCTGAGGTTCATTATGTATGTCTTGTTATTATTTTAACAAAAATCAGATAGTGTGTATGGGAAGAGGGAGACTTTTATAATACAAATTGTATCGATAAATCTTGAAAATAATAAAATTACAAAACAATTTACTGTAAATTTAAACAAATTAGGGATTAACGTCAGTTAGGAAAAAGCGGTTACTATTATGTTGGATAAACAAAATTTGTTCAGGGTACGACTGAATATTATTACAGTTAAAGAAGGAATAATCTAGGGGTATCCAAAGTTTATTGAAGAATTATGTCACGTGCCACATGATATGGAGATAAAGGCTGGGACGAGTATAACGGCGGAAATGTGAGTTATCGTTTAACAGTCAGAGAAGCTGAGAGAATCTGAAAGCAACTGTACTGTACAGAATATACGTACTATGCTGAAAATAGAAAAGAAGTGGAAGTTTTAGGATGTTCCAGAACATGTGAAGGAGAATATATCTTAATTACGGCTTCTGGTGGTCTCATTTTAGAAAGCATTACATCTCACAACCACATACGGATACTGGGATCATTCAATTAACTGATAAAAAGTTTATCAAGTAGTTGCAGAGGTTTTGTTACTGGAAAACGTCCACACAAGTGAAATTTTCATGCATGTATTATCTCCATGCAGCTAGATTAAAACAAAACCCAAATCATAGAGTAGTAATTCATAATCATGCAACAAATGTTGTGACATACCTGCTTATTAAAGTGATGTAACAACTGAATCTCTATCATTAGATTTATGAGTCAGTTTAACTGAATCAATCGTAGTATTCCCTGATGGAATTGCTGTTCTCCCATGGGAAGTACCTAGGAACTCAAAAATTGGTTCTGCTACAGCAAAAGAATGAAACTACATCGTTTAGTTGTTTTGGAGTAAACATGGGTTCTTTCAACTGGTGTAGATTATCAAGATTACTTCGGCTTAATTGAAACTGCTGATAAAGCAGCCCATATTACATTAGATGATTCAAAGTTTAGTGGTAAGAGCATTTATGAAAGTAATGTTCTATCTAAAAAGACTTGAGAAAATCTGCAGTTCTAAAAGTACCGGAAAGATATTTGAGACTAATTTGAATAATTTTGTAACCTGTTGGTAAAACCAGGTTTTTACAGCTGTTACGGAAATAACGATAAAAATTGTATAAAACTGTGAAAATAGTAGACAAATGATAAACTAGACCTGATTTTTCATAGGAATAGAATGTAAACAACAAATCAAAGAGTGATTTATAGGAATTTTTCAGGAAAGAAATTGTATCGTGACGGAATGGAGCAAATGGGGATTGGAAAAAGTAGTAAGAGGAATTGTTGAAGGTGGAGGTTTTGTAGTCATTGCAGATATTAATGAGGCTGCTGCTACAAAAAGCAGTAGCCGAGTTTGGAGACAGAACATACTGCGTTTGAATACATGGATTTGGAAATCATGAATCCATTGTTGCAAGTATGAACAAAATTCTATCTGAACGGAAAGTTGATATTTTAGTCAGTTGTGCAGGAGTGATTAGTGTGAAAACCTTTCGATCAATTGACGTATGAAGAATGGGAAAGAACAATTCGTATTAATCTTTCTGGATGTTTCTCAACGATTAGCATATTTTCCCTCACTTTTATTGAAAATAAAAGGCGGTAGAGTGTCAATGTTTCTTCCGTTGCTGCAAAAATTAGGGGAGGTCTTCTAGGAACTGCAGCGTATGCTTCTTCTAAAAGCAGGCTTTGAATGGATTAGACAAAAGCAGTTGCTAAAGAAGGAGGAAAATACAATATTGCTTGTAATGCAGTCTGTCCATCATTTACAAGAACAGATGATGACAACAGGTGCTTTCTGAAGATAAAGAAAAGAGCCAAAAAGTCATTAGTATGATTCCGTTTAGGACGTCGTGCAGAACCTGTTGAAATTGCTCAAATGATTTTATTCTTCGCTGAGTGATTTAGCAAGCTTTATTACTGGAGAAATCAGCGACTGCGATGGTGGTATTACATTAGATGGTTGATTTTTCTTTCGCTTTCGATAAAATTTTCAAAAAGGTATGTGAGATGCAATGAAAAAGATTAAAATTCCTGGGGATACTATTATTGTACCAATGTTTATTGGATGTTTTATTAATACATTTATTCCTCAAATCTTGCAAAGTTGGTGGATTTACAACACCGATTGTAAAAGGTGCTGGAGCCATTGGTTGGGGCGTTCTTATTTGTCATTGGTGGAACGATTTCCTTAAAAATACCCTGAAAGCTGTTGTTCGTGACGCATCCATTATTATCCTAAAAATTATTGTATCGATTATTCTAGGATTATTGGTGGCGAAAGTGTTCAATGATAATTTCTTAGGATTGAGTGCAGTAGCGGTGATTGGAGCAATTTCAGTAGCGAGATAATGCGATGTATGCTGGGAATTGTAGAAGTATACGGTGATGAAATTGATGCTGGTGCTGTTGGGATTACTACTTTAAGTGTTGGGCCAATGGTAACTGATGGCAGTATTAAGTACCGCGAGGGTTGGCGAATATTTCTCATTTTGGAACTTTGATTGGAACGATTTTACCACTAATTATTGGGATTGTTTTGGAAATGCCTTTTCCTTATATGAAGAAAGTTCTCTCAAATGGGAATTACAGCGATTATTATCGTCGTAGGATTTTTGTTTAGGGCGAAATATGAACTTTGGACAAATTCTTGAAGGTGGACTTCCTGGTATTTTTACTAGGTGTAATTACAACTTTAATTGGTGGGGTTGCAGCGATTGCTGCAGATAAATTGTCTGGAGGAAATGGGTTGCAGGTGCTGCGATTTCTAGTACGGCTGCAAGTGCTATTGCGACACCTGCAGCACTTTCTGCGGTAGATGCTTCTTCTAAAAGCAATTGAAGCAACTGCTACGACTCAAATTACAGCTTCTGTTATCGTGACGAGCTATATTAACACCAATCTTAACGGCGTATATCTCTAAACAGGTTCAACAAAAAGATAAGAATGTGGCACTATAAAAACCCACTCCCCGTAACGTTAAGCGGGTGGGTTTTTACTAATCTAAGAAATACGTATGTTTAGCTTTCCATTCTAGTACTTTTAATATGAATCCAAAATCCGTAAATTCCTAATGTAATAATACATAAGAAAAACCATTTGACGTCCAATTCCCAAATAATTCGAGAGCAGTACCATCAAGTCCAAGGCGACGTCGCCTTCAATCACCGTGTGTTCAATTTCCCATTTATCATGATGCAGATTGCCCAAGGGTTCCTAATCCAAAAGGTTGAGTGTAATAATAAAAATGAAATGACGTAACTTAGAAATATAAGATACTTCCACCATCAAAATAACTTTTTGCATAATAAATCCTCCTCTAATCAGTTGAGTGTAGTGTAGCACTGTAGGAGAATTTACTGTCACAAAATAAAGATATAAACTAAGTTCGCGTTCAGTTGTAATGTTTTCGGAAAAAGGTATAAACTAAAGAGGATATAGAAATGGGGGTTGAGTGATGCAGATTTAATTGGAGTAGTTTCAGGTGCATGGGCAGTATTCGTAATGTTGTGGATATTGTCATTGTTTGGTACCTATTATATAATCTATTACTCATCGTTAAAAGGACACAAGAGCTGTTCATATTAGATGAAAGGATGGCAGTGATTGCTGGGTCAAATTCATCAGTTATATGTTTGGCTTTAATTACTCTTGATTGGATTATGAATTTAGTGATTCAATGAGGAGTTATTTGGAGCAATTATTGTCTTTCAACCAGAAATTCGAAGAGGCTTAGAACATATTGGACGTTCGAACTTTTTCTCTAGAAAATCTTCTAGGAACGAATCAAGCTCAAAGAATGATTGAAGGTTAAATATTTCTGTACAATATATGGCAAAAAGCGAAGAATTGGAGCTTTAATTTGTATCGAGCAATCGAATTCTTTAGAAGAATATATTAATACAGGGATTCGTTTACAATCACGAATTTCAAATCAATTAATGACGCAAATTTTTATTCCGAAACACACCTCTTCATGATGGTGCAGTCATTATTCGTGGTCATGAAGTGGAAGCGGCAGCGTGTTATTTACCATTATCCGAAAAGTAAATTTATTCCGAAAGAGTAGGAACAAGACACCGTGCAGCTATCGGATTAAGTGAAGTAACGGATGCTTTAATTATTGTTATTTCAGAAGAAACTGAAAAGTTGAGTGTCGCATTGCGTGAAAAGATTAGTGCGTGAGCTAACTCCAGGATCGAGTTTGTCGAAGTTCTAAGTGAACATTTAATTGCAAACAGAAACTTCTCAGAAGGATTCGACCATTTTGACAATGATTATCGATTTCTTTAGGAGGAGGTCGTATGAATGATTAGTAAATGGATGACAAAGAAATCATTTTAGTATGTCATATCGTTTTATTTTTAACAATGGCATTGATTTGTATATGCAGTGAATCAAGTCCAAGTCGACAATCATCTGCTGAGTATCTATCTCAAACAACTAATACGATTGAAATGTCCAGTGTATGTCGATATGGACAGTCAATTATATACAGTAACGGGTTTGCCAGGAATCTGTGACGATTAAGAATCGAAGTTCAGAGTAGTTCCTGTGTGTGACGGTTGCGAGGAAATGCGTCGTATCGTGTAAAAACTCCCAATTTAAATATGAATTAGGACTCTATAAACTACATGTACTTACTACAAGTTACGAGGCTTGCCTCAGGAGTAAAAAGGGACGGTTCTCCAGAAACGAGTGGAGAATTGTAATAGAAGAAAGGCGACGAGTTGAATTGCGGTTTCAGGTAATATGTGAATCGGAAGTGCCAGGGCTTATAAAAGAGTGGACAAAGCTTAGTGAAAGTCCTGCTAGAGTCAACCATTTCGGTCCAGGAATCCTGCATGAATCAGTTGAAAATGTATTGTAGCAGCTGTTACAGTTCAGAAAAGTACAAAGGCAGATTATACGTCTTCAGTTGTTGCAGCACACAGCGTGGATCTAACAGGAAAAACCTCTAGCTGCTAAAGTAGAACCTGAACAAGTTCAAGTGAGAATTCCAATCCCTACAACAGAATAGTAGAAAGTTCCACTTTAGTATTAACAACTACTGGTAGTGCAGGAACTCAATATACTTACCAGTTGAAATCCCCAGATGATCAAAAGAGGTTATAATTTTAGAGACTCAAGAAATACTGGATCGATCGTAGCCATTCCTGCAGTTAGTCGACGTCAGTCAAATCACGAAAACAACGACACAAGCAGTGAAATTGACACTACCAACAGGGTCGATAGTGTCACTCCGGAAAATCATTTCTGGCAAGTTGTGAGTCACACCTATGACAACACAAACGACAGAAACAACACAGACAACGACAACAACAACAAGACAATAGAAAATGATAGAATTTTAAGGAGATTGAATATGGGGCAAATATTTTGGAACAGATGGTGAAGAGGAGTAGCAAATGCTGAATTAACACCAATTAGCTTTTTAAATTAGGACGTTTTGGTGGCTATGTCTTATTACAACAAGCAGGTGGAGATAAACACCCACGTGTTTTTAGTCGGAAGAGATACTCGGGATTTCAGACAATGATTAGAACATGCTTTAATTGCAGGTTTATTATCTGTAGGGATTGAAGTAATGCAATGTAGGTGTTATTCAACACCAGAGTGTTTCTTATTCTTACACGTAGTACAAAGGAGCTGTGGCAGGGGTTATGATTTCTGCATCTCACAATCAGCACAAGATAAATGGAATTAAATTCTTTGGGCAGATGGTTTTAAATTATCTGACGAAACAGAAGCAGAAATTGAAGCTTTGATTAGATAGTCCTGAAGAGACATTACCACGTCCTTCAACAGATGAATTAGGAACTGTGGATGATTTATTTAGAAGGAACAATGAAAGTATGAGTCAATTTTTACAACAAACGATTGATGGTCCACTAACAGAATAAGTGAAAGTAGCATTAGATGGGGCAAATGGAGTCAACTTCACCTAGTATTAAATCGTTTGTTGCAGATTTAGAAACGAGTTTTACGCAATGGAAATAAACCAAATGGTGTGAATATTAATGATGGAGTGGGTTCAACACATCCAGAAGCTTTAGCAGAATTTGTAAAAGAAAATGGCGCAGATTTGGGATTAAAGTTTCGATGGAGATGGAGACCGTTGTATTGCTGTTGATGAAAATGGTGAAATCGTGGATGGCGATAAAATTATGTTTCATCTGTGGAAAATATTTACGTAGTGTGGGACAGATTGAATCAAGATACAATTGTTTCAACAGTTATGAGTAACTTAGGATTCCATAAAAGCAGTTGAAGAAGAAGGAATGGTTGCTCTTCAAACATGCTGTGAGGAGATCGCTATGTTGTGAAGAAATGCGTAAAAATGGCTATAACTTTCGGTGGAGAACAATCAGGACATATTGTATTTCTTAGATTTAAATACAACAGGGGATGGATTATTATCAGGAATTCAATTGATGAATGTTATGAAAACAAACTGGTAAGAAATTAAGCGAATTAGCTCAGTGGAGTGCCAACTTATCCTCAAGAATTAGTGAAATATTCAGTGAGTGACGTACGGAGCAATGGAAGTTCCAGCGATTAAAGAAATTATCGACACAGTGGAGCTGAAAATGGCGGGGAAATGGTCGTGTTCTAGTTACGTCCCAGTGGAACAGAAACCATTAGTACACGTGTCATGGTAGAAAGCACCAACAGATGAATTATGTCATGATTATGTAAACCGTATCGCAGATGTTGTTCGTCAAGAGACTGGATTAGATTAAGAATTGAAGTTTGAGTATGAGGAGAGTAACGAGAGTTGCTCTCTTTTTGTAGCATGGTGAAATATTAGAAAACAGAAATACATATACACTTTAATATTATATATATAAAAGGTAAATGTAAAAGGAGGTGTCCTCTGTATGATAACTATTTTGGATGAATGGTCTTAAAAAGAGAGAGGAGTTACTACAAATAAAAGAGGCTGAAAAGTATTAGTTAAGAGGTATAAAGCTTTGCTGAATTGATATCTATAAAAAGAAACTTGAACAAGATATGGAGTATATATATAGAGATGAGTTTAGATGATGAGTTTGTACGAATCACCTTTGTAATAATGAAAAAGTTGTATTTTCATTCTCGCACAGCCTTTGTTTTTATTAGGATCTTAGTGATAGAACTCCAAATTCATTTCATATTAGCGTTCCTCAAAGTTCTAATGTCGGACATATAAAAATGGGCCAACTCATTTGGAAGTCCATTATATTAGAGAAAGTTTGATATTGGTATGATAACTGTTAAAACAGCCTTGGGAATGAAGTAAAATGCTAAGGACAGGGAAAGAACGATTTGTGAGGTATGTGTTTCAGAGAGAAACGTATCGATAAAGCAAATAGTTTATAGATGCAATGATTCGAGTATTTTAGTTGTAAAGATATTAGAAAAGCTTATTAAATACATGACAGACTATTAGGTGTGTTAGAAGAGGAAGCAGAAAATATATGGAGAGTAAATAGAACATGATTAGTTCTGAGAGGTTTAAAAAGGAAAAGTAAAAACACATCGCGAAAAGTAAAATGATTAAGTTCACGAGAAGTTTTACAAATGTTTTTCTTTGAGGAGGGTTTTTAGAAAGATTATCTAACTCTCGATATAAATTGAATTTTGTATATTAAGGGTGGATTGCCTCATTTCTTCAACCAGTTGCAACTTAGATAATAGAACGACTATGGATTTGGATACAGACTGTGAAAGGATTTCTACTCTAAAGAAATGCATTAAGGGATATTGTGCAGAAATTCTCCGTTAGTATAGAAGTTAATGATGGAATAGGGGTTTTAAAGTTATGGAGATATTACTAATACGTGATGAAGATAAAGTGTGAAAATTTCCAGGGCACATTTGTGACCTACAGTGGTACGGAAAACAAGAAATACAATGAAAATTGATATTACAACGAGGGCGATTATTACCACAAAGAAAATGAGATATATGTATATCCATGTATGTTTAAAAGAAGCGAATAAAATGTCCTTGCATATCTATTGAAACAATACTTGCAGATATGACAGCATTATAAAAGAAATATATCGACAACAAGAATGAGAGATTTTTACGATTTGTATACTGTTTATATCATTTAAGAAAAGAGGAGATTGATAGTAACAGTCTTAGAAAAGCTATTTTATCAACAGTGAAAATAGAGGTAGTATATCTTTGATGCAAGAGGCGGATGAAATTATAAAAAGATATCGTAGAGGATTCTTCTTTAGAGGAATTATGGAAAGTTTATTTGAAAGATGAATCCTACATAACGGAACTGAAATTTAAGGATACATAGAGGACGTTAAGATAATATAGCTGAAATGGTAGGAAAAATTAAAGATTTTCATGTGCTAGTGTGTGGGAAGTATGTTTTATAACAAAAATCCCTCGCAATTATACGAAGGAGACAAACATTACAACTGAACTATTTTCATATTTCGCATATTGGTCAATAGGTAGATGTAATATACATGATAACTTTTGCGACTTTACTAGTTGCGTATTGGCACCCTATATGTCAAATTGATAGAAATTAAGACAGATAAAAACAACACCGCTCATAACTTTGGAAGATTAGCGGTGTTGATAAACTCACTAATAACTGCACACCGTCTTTTTAACGGGCTATGACAGAGTCGAGTTCTAGCTCGGCTCTTTTTGTATCTTTCATTATGCCAAAAAATAAAATAGAATTGCAAACTTCGCAAATCAAGTGATATTGTCTCATGTCAAACACAAGTAAAAAGTATCTTAAATCTGTTAGTATATCTTTATTCAAATTTTGTAGGATGGTAGGAAATAGATACCATTTTAGGGGAAGATCTCAAGCCATACTTTTTGAAAAAGAAAAGGAGATGGTACAATAGCGTTATCGAGATATTAGAGGAGTTATTATGAATACAACAATCAAAACTTGGCACAAACACGTGCGATTCAGTCTGAAAGAATTTTTCCATTTTGATGTCATGTCATCAAAACATTATTTGGAGGAATTTAACACGGATTATTGATGACTGTGCATCGATTACCGTATCTCGTCATGTGTCGTCGTTTAGCAGTGACAGCTTCCGTTGATGCGATGAATTATTACCATGTACCATTAGGGACATTCCTGTCTGTGTGGAAAACCTGTTTCTGGAGTTGGAAAGAAAAGTATGGAAGTCTTTTGTAAAAGTGGTAGGGAAGATGTTTTAACTAGGTGAACGTTATTGTAGCAACAACTAGTTTTTTGGACATTTGTAGCAATGCCCGTGAAGGTGAAACGGATTTTTGCAGTTCCAGCGATTGAGACCAGTAGAAGCATTCATTTGTAGTGGCGTATGAACAGAGACGTTTGGCTCGACTAAGAACAATTAAAACGACAAGAAGAGATTAATGAATCATGTTTCCATTCATAAACCTTGGATGGAATCATTGTGACAATAGTGTAAAGGTTATCATCGTTTTGTTAGATCAAGGATTTTTCATAGTTTGATTTGTTAAAGTAGTCTTATCAAAATTCATACGGGAAGAAGATTACTGGAGGAAATTATGAATAAAAAACAAATGCGTGCGTTAAATCGAAAAATTATCAATTATTAACAATAGAGGAAATTATTTTAACAATTTATTTAGGATACATCATTGCGAAGCATCATTATTTTGAAGTTGGAGGAGCTTTTCACATCAGTTGCGTAGGTCATTGGGGAATGTATGGAGTACTCTTCTTTATCCTCATCAAAATTGTACAAGTCGTTTATCCGATAATTCCAGGCGGATTATTAACATTGTTATTGGGCATATTGTATTCGGGCCTTTTATATGGCTTTGTTTATAATTTTATTGGTATTATAGATTGGCTCAATGATTAATTTTGGCTAGCAAGACGATATGGAGAAACAGTCGTTCAAGCATTTTGTTTCTCAAGCAACTTATGATAAATATATTAGCTATTTAAACGATGGAAAAGAAATTCGAACGTTTCTTCTTTTATGGGCATTAGTGTTGCCAGGATTTCCTGATGATTTTTATGTATGGTGCGGGATTAGGGAAGATGACGTTTAAGAAATTTGATGGCAATTTATCGTAAGCACCTGTCACATTATGTTTATACATTAATACGCAGCAAGAAGAGTACAAGTTCTCTTTAAATGGATTCAAGGGTGAGAGGTGTTTCAGTGAGTAATGATTGGATTGGTGCGAGGGTATCGAGGTGGATTTCACCATTATTTCCACCAACTGTATCTATCGACCAACTTGTTCAGTGTATATGAGTTCAAGCAGTGAAAAACATGGTGTATCAAGGTGTAACGATGGGAAGTGGAAGAATATGAGATGTCATCCATTTATTTTGGAGGACAAGATCCAGTTCGGATGAATTTACAGTCAGACGACATAAAGATTATCGGAAAAGAGAGCGAGTGTTATTGTTGCGAGACCAATAGAAATTAAAAAAGAGGAGATTGAACAGTATTCAATCTCCTTTTTGTATACTAAAATTTAATTTGATACTTTTGGATAACGCGTGGAATAATGGCGACTAAAGAGTATCAAAAGCCAATATTTCCAAAAGCATGTGGTGTAAATCAAATGTGCTTATGTAAATAATATACGGGAATTTAGGAATATGATAAAATATCAGAGAAAATCAAAACTAACAAAATCCGTACTAAATACCCCGTCAATCCAGCCATGAAATGTAAAAAGAGCTAATTTCAATAAGGGTTGTTTCCCAAGGCCTACTCCACTAAAGGTTTCAAGCAAGAAAATACAAGAAGATGACAATGTAAAACTCGCAATTTGATACACATGTCCAAGGTCCATACCTAAAGATATTCAGACAGGAACATGGACAAACTAGCGTTAGTATTCCTTCCACTAATCCTATCTCTAGAGTAATGATTAATAAAATAACTGTAACTGGTTGGACATTTGGAATCCAGCAATAAGATTCTGCCAACACAGGCTAGATGTTGATAATAATGCAACCAGTGTAATTTTTCAATGATGGGCGTATTTTTCATTATTGTTTAAATGCTTCTAATTTCAATCGATAACGTCGCCTTGTTTTAAGTCAACTTGAGTTAGCTCGACTGAGCTCATTTCTCCGTTGACATCAAACAACCAATATTTTCGGTTTGCAGGTTCTTGTTCGATTCCGTTAATCGCAGATACAAGCCATCTTTTTCAACAGATTTGCATTTGTTCTTTCATGACGGTTAATAATTTATCTCCATCTTTAAAGGTTAAAAGGTAAATGAGCTTCTGAAATTGGTTCGCCATCTTTTAACATTGACAGTAATCGTTTGTTCAGCTTTTACCGTAGTTGTTGTTTCTTGAGATGTTTTGTTTGAGTAGGGGCTGCTGGTTGTGCCCATGCTCCCTAAAGATAATGTTAATAAGGCTAAAGCTAATAATTTTTCATAAAATCCTCCTATGGTGTTTATTTAAACCTATACCATCATAGCGAAAGCTTGTCAGATGTAAAAGTGATTTTCCATAGACAGGTTAAAAATATGAAAACATAACTGTCAAGCGCAAAGTTAAAGAAATGTACTGAAAAATTAGTTCCTAGATTGAAACCTTTGAGTGGGACATTTTCACTTGTGTTTCTTGGAAGGTAGAATAAAATATAAAATCTTATCTTCTCACATTATGAGTGATATACTAAGATTGTTTCATTCTAATAGGAATAATAATTAAAAAGGAGGAAATGACCTATATGGCACAGGTTATGAATTTTTCAGAAAAAGTAGAAAAGGGCTTGTCAGAGAGAGGCGTTGTTTTGATGAAAGTAAAGCGCGTTATGCAGTTACGTTCAATGTTTGCCGGAGCTTTTCTAACAATGAGTACAGCATGAAAGGAGCGGCAGCAGCATGCAATGATGCAGGATTAAGTCCAGCATTAAGCAGATTTTTCTTTTGCTATTTTGCCGGGATTGGTTTATATTGTGTCCTAAATTCTGAACTAGCAACATCTAATATGATGTGTTTAACAGGAGTTTATCAAAAATATTCGATTAGGAAAGCTGTAGCCATTCTAGTTGTATTGTGGATTCTTCAACTTAATCAGACAATGCTTATCGGAGCAGCGTTTGCGTATAGATGGTCATTCCATTCGATTGATGCACAGAACTTTATTGTTGGATTAGTTCAATTCAAAAGGCATTAAGAGGAAATGGTCAAATTTTATTAGAAAGGTATTTTAGCGAATATCTTTGTAAATGTAGCAACTTTAGATTCTTATTAATTAGATGAAGCTGCTAAAAATGTGGATTATTATTTCACCAATTTTTCATGTTTTGTATTCTTAGGAGAAAGAACACGTGGTAGCAAACTTTGCTTCATTCTCAATTGTTAAATTTGCACCTGTATCTTCAACTTTAGACTATGAACTGGTTCAAACTTAATTCGTCACTGGATTGTCGTCGTTAGGAACACTATTGGGTGGAGTAATCGTTGGATTAGCACTCAGTCTTAAACAAAACAAAAAGTGTATATCATGAATAATATATAATCAGGGTTGCCTTTTAGAGGCGGCCTTTTTATTTTCTGAAAATTTTCAAAACCGTGAGCAGAATAATTGGGAAATCGGATAAAAATCTGTTACTATAACTCTATCATGAAAACGATGAATGAAATGAAAAGGAGAATTGTTGATGAAAAACAACCAAAAATGTTAATGACCAGTTTATTAGTGGCGGTGAGGTTTGGCTGCTTGTGGCAGCAATTCATCAAGTTCTACGAGATGCTGCGAATCTGCTGGACAATGACAACCTTTGGAGAATTAACAACATTAGATAGTGCAGATTATGATGATGTTCCAAAGCTCCAGATATGATGGGACAAATTTTTGAAGGATTATATCGTGTAGCAGCAAATAATAAAAGTTGAGATTGGGGATGGCAGCTCAAGACTAAAGTGAGTGAGGATGGATTAGTCTATACATTCACATTACGTGATGCAAAATGGTCAGATGGATCTGCTGTAAAAGCACAAGATTTTTGTATTTACTTATCGTCAAATTGGTGAGATCCACAAGAAGGACTATGTAGCGCAATCAGCAGGTGTGTTTAAAAATGCGATTCAGTGGTGAATTACCAGTGGAAGAATTAGGGTTAAGGCTCTTGATGATAAAACATTGAAATACACTGAAGAAATCCAGCTCCATATTTTACCAAAATTATTAACGGGTTCACGTTTCTTACCACAATCTGAAGTGGTAGCTCATTAGGTGACCAATATGGTTCAAATGTTTCAAATGTAGTCAAAATGGACCATTCAAATTAGAAGGATGGACAGGTTCGAAATTAACTGGAAATTAGTGAAAAATGCGGACTACTGGGATGCTAGCAATGTTGCTTTAGATGAGTAACAGTGAATGTATCAAAAAGTAGCTACTTCTGTTCAATTATTTGACTCAAAACAAGTTCAATACTACAACGATTAGTGACCAATTTGTGGATCAATATAAATCTCAACCAACATTCCAGCATGACCAAAAAGCAACAATGGGATATATGAGTTTTAATACATTGAAACCAACAACAGCAAATCAACACTCCGTCGTACGATTGCGATGGCTTATGATAAACAAGCATTAACGAATAGTGTCTTAAAAGATGACTCAATTCCTTCAAACAGGATTAATTCAAGTTTTGCAACAAATGAAGCAACTGGAAAAGATTTTGTAGATGAATCAGGAGATTTCTTTGAAAATTTGATGTACAAGAAGCTCAAAGAATGGGAATTAGCGAAAAAGAATTAGGGGGTTAGCGAGTAACCGTTACTTTATTAACTTCTGATACAGGTACTTCAAAAACTTGTCGGAGAATATTTACAAGCGCAAATTCAAAGAACTTACCAGGTGTACATTTAAATTACAACCTGTTCCATTGAAAAACCGTTTAGAATTACAACGTGCAAGCGACTTTGATATTTTCTACGGTACTTGGGCTCCAGATTATCAAGATCCATTGAACTCTTAGAACAATATATATACAGGTGGCGGTATTAACTTATGAAATACTCAAATGCTGAATATGATAAAAGCAGTAGATGCCGTGAAATCTCACTTATGCCACTCAACCAGAAAAACTGTTGGAATCAAATGCTTGCTGCAGAAAAATCATTATGAATGATGCAGTGGTAGCACCAATTTACCAAGCTTCTAAAGTTATTTATTAGCTGAAAATGTAAAAGGCTTTGAAGTATTACCATTTGGACGTACAGTGAACTTACGTCACACAGTGTGCAGTAATATACTTATCTAACAAAAACTTGAGTGATGTTAGTCACCCAGCTGTCATATGATAATAAGAATGTCCGCTTAAAATTCTTTGTACTAGTCGCATATAGCCTAGTTTTTGATAGAGCTGATATGCTTTGTCATTCATCTCTTCGCAATTGAGAGCAATGACACTAGCTCCTTGTTGCTTGGCTAAGTCTTCAACGGCTTGTAGTAATTTTTATCCCATTTCTTCGGTGATTTTTCATGCACAGAGAGAATATCAATATACCATTCTCCAGCTTGTGTTTCAGAATCTTCATAGAGACGAGATGGAAGAAGGAATATTGTGAGGCTTCGTATAATTGATAAAATGGACTCATCAATTTGTGGTTCGAGATGTCCATGGTAGCCAAAGACGGCTCCTGCAACGCTTCCGTCTTCGATATAAACGAGTGTATTAGTTAAGCTGTAGCGAAAGTTTTCTTGTAGCTAGCTTCGTGTATGCATCGAAGAGTGCTAGGAGAAACTTTTTCAAAAATCGGTAATTCCATATCTTCCATAATCGTTTGGATGAGCGGAATCATTTGTGTTCTTTTCTTCTGGGTTTTGGTTGTCGTATCATTGGTGCGCCTTATTCTAGTGTATTTTTCGGTATGCGAGTGGTGTCATACCGAGGTTTTTGCTTTAAATTGTTTTTGAAAAATAAGCTTGAGTTGAAAAATCCAACAATGGATGCAATTTGCTAGACATCGAGTAGTTTGTTGTAGAGCAGTGCTTTTACTTTCTATTCGGATATCAGTTCAAATATTCCATTGGCGTTTGTCCCATTTTCATTTTTAAAACTATGAGAAATATAAAATCGGCTTAAGTGTGTTAAATCAGCTAAATCTTGTAAAGAGATTTGTTCTCGATAATGTGTTTTTAAATAATGTTTGATGAGACTAATATCTTTGGTTGTTTTATTAATCGGGCTTTACTCAATTTCAAAAAGATTTATTTTCGAAGAATTTTAATCAGTAATATTTCTAATAAATTAGACAAAACTAATTCATAACTCATGGAATGATTAGTGGCTTCTGTAACTATGGCATTTAAATATACTAAAATATCCTTTTGTTCATCCTGTAAGTTGAAAATGAAAAAGGTTGTTCAATATTTGTTTGGGTATTAAAAGTTGGAGAAGGATAATCCTGTAATTCCTAGAACGATATATTCTGGTGGAGAATCTGGAGAAGAAACTTCTGTATGTTTGCTACTTGAGGATTAATAATGACGAAATCTTGTGCTTTTTACAGGGAAAAACGTCGATTTTCAATTAAAAATTCTCCCTTCCATCTAATACATAAAATAATTCGCATAAAAGGATGCGAATGTAAGGTACTATGCCAATCGCTATCTATATTTTGATTTTGTAATCGATTCTAAATGAAAGGATAAGCTTCTCATATTGGATCTCGATCACTAAATAACGTTCATTACTCTATAGTGCACTCTCCTTGTCTGATACTGTTATTATACGCTTTGTAGCGCTAATTTCCCTTTAGAAAAATGATCGATTATCAGAAGTTTGAATGGAGGGAAGTATCAGTTTCATTGACGACAGATATAAAAACAGGTATGCTATTTTCTGGTAGAAAGGAGTGCATGGAAAAGGTTTTGTCAATTTAAGAGACAAGCCAAAACAAATCAGAGTAGAATACATTGCGTTATGCCAAACGGATGGGATGTTGCCGATTGGACGAAAAAGAGAATCTTTGCAGTAGGTATTCGCATTCGTTGCATTTAATGACAGACCATTTATTAAATGGAGCAGCTCTTTATAACAGTTAAAAAGGAGATGCTAATATGAACAAACAAACACAATTAACAAGAACATTAACGGTAACCGCATTAATGATTGCCATGCGTTTAATCATTGAGATGATTCCACTCGATTAAAAATGGGGAATCTTGTTCAAATAGGATTCGGATTTATCGAGCAGCGCTTGCGGTAATTTTAGGTCCATATCGAGCAGCTGTAGGATTTTTGTAGATATTTTAGGAACTTTCAAGAGGGCAAGTAACTTTTTCCCTGGAGTTTTACTTTAACAGCTGTCTTAGGAGGATTAATTACAGTTATTGCTTGTATCGTAAAAGAATTAACACTTCCACGTATTTTTGTGACGGTATTAATCATTACAGTTGTGATTAATTTAGGATTGAATTCTGACTGGATTTATGATGACGCAAAAAGCTTTTTCAGCCTTTATGGAATTCGAAATTTTGAAAAATATTATCAGTTTACTCGTTGAATACTGTGATTTTATATGACGCTGTTTCGTAATAAAACTATGCAACTAGATGGTGAGAAATATCGAATATAGAGCGTATACTATTCTTACAATAAGGAGGGATAGCCATACCATTTATTCATATTGAAATGTTAGAAGGACGTACACGTGGACAAAAGAGCGCTTGTCAAAGAAGTGACGAAGTTGTTTCGAAAAACACGGGAGCTCCTCACAGAACATATTCATATTATTAGCTAAGAAATTAAAACATGAAAACTTAGGGCAAAACGGTTTCAACTACGTGGTTAATGTTGTAAAAAGACTTAGTCTATTTCGTTCATACGAATAGTCTCAGTCTTTTTATATTTATTTTGTTTTAATCGTTATCATCGATATCTGCAGAATAGCTTAAAATTTGACCAGTTGTTGCATCAATTTCTAAATCGAATTCTGCATTTCCAGCATAGTTCTACTTCACAAACTGGACGGTATCCACAATCGTCATCTCTTGTTAAATGAAGTTTCTTGTAAAAATAAATTTGATACGCCTGTTCTGCTAGCTACAATTTGTTTGACACTTGCTTGTGAAAGTGTTGCAGCAGGTGTTTGTTGTGCTGGAGTTGGCGCAGGGCAGGAGCCAGGTGCTGGAGCAGTAGTTTGTTGTTCTGTAGGTTGAGCAGCTTGAGCAGTAGATGCTGACGAAGCTTGTTGACCAGTTTCAGTGATAGCTTTTTTGTTCAAATTTTAAAATTTGTCCTGTGTTTGTGTTGATATCAATGTCATATTCAATTCCATCTGCTTCTGCTTCAATTTCGTAAAGTTAATGCTCCCGCATAATCGTCATCTTGAGAAAGTTCAATTCGTATAAGTTAGGTTGTTCTTTTTCGTATGTTCACTTGTAATATTTTTGCACGTTCTTCAGTAATAGATACTGCGCTTGAGTTCCTTGTTTTGTAGTTAGTGTTTGTTGAGTTGAAGATGGATTTTCGATTTCGTTCCAAGAATTGAACCTGTCGTAGCGTCAACTGTTAATTCATAACGAACACCGTTATGGTTTACTTCATAGTAAGTTATACGGTTTTCATTTTTAAGGTGATGGATTCAGTTTGTAATTCAGTAAACTCTCAAATGTTTTTCAACAGATTTCTTTTACTTGGTCAATCGCAATCGTTGGTTGGTGTGCTTGCTGCGTTCCGAATTTAATCATAGATTGATTTACTAAAACAGATCCAGTTAATAATACAGCACTGATTCCAGCAATTCCAACTCCTAATTTTACAGATTTTTATTTAATAATTTTTCATATTCATGTTTTAATTCCTTTGTTATTAACTTGATGTAGTTAAATATAAAAAGTCGAACATGAAGATAAGATGAAGATTAAAAATAATTTTAAAAGTTGTATATTTAGAATTACTTGACTTCAATCGTCCCATCGTGTAGTTTACAATCTTATCGACAAAGGATAATCCTAATCCGTTCCCATGATTTTTACTATAAGTTCTTGATGTATCAATTTGATATAAGCGATTAAAAATTTTTGTGATATGCTCTTTCAATCATTTCTCCATCATTTTGAATGGTAAAATAATCTGAGAATCGCTAATGTAATATTGATGACGGATGTTGTAAATTTCAATGCATTGGAAATTAAATTATCAAAAATACGAGTGATTAATAGCTGATTTCGGTATAGTAAATTTCTTTTTCGATAGAGGAATGTAATTGAATTCCTCTTTTCATTTGCTAGTAGAGTAGCATCGGATACAGCATGTTGTAATAAGGAAGATAGATTAAAGTCTTTCTTTTCAATAGAATCCCTAACTATCTAATCGTGCAAGTTCTAATAATTGATGCACTAATTTACTCATCTGTTTCTGTTTTCTTTCGATAATTTGTAAAAGTCTCACGAGTGGATTCTTCCTCTGTTTCTTCTAAAGGAATTGAGTTTGAGTTGAGTAAGACAGCTAATGGTGTTCTTAACTCATGAGAAACATTTGAAGTGAATTCTTTTTCTCTTTGATAGGAAATTTCTACTTTATCCATCATTTGGTTGAAAAAGATTTAATTGATTCATTAACTTCATCACTGGCTTCATTTTTCTTCAATTCTTTGCGACAAATCCATACTGTTTTTGAATTGAGTGTGTATAATCGTCATATCTTTAGAGGTTTTAAAGATTTTTAATAATGAAAATATCCTCCAAGTATAATAATGACGATGAGAAGAGGAACACGTATAAACTATATTGTAGTGAGGAACGAATAAATTTTACGCTTCTTGTAACGAAGTCACTCCACGAATCCATACTTTCTCTTTGAGTAGAAAAATAATTCCATGTACATACGTTCCCGTATCGATCAATTTCTTTAATGTTCTCTGTTTTAAAAGAGGTATTGGATAAACTCGATGGGAGAAATCCTGACATTAATGTTCCATCAATAGAGTATAAAGAAAGATATACTCCATCATCAAATGATTCAAAAGGTTCATCATTTCATAATCTTGTACGGCATCTTTATACAAAGCTCGAAATTACTTTCTTCTTGAGAAGTCAGATAGTAATTCGAAATCGTATAAAATTCCTGTAAAAATAATAATCGTAATTAATGAAAGAAGAGGGTGTACCCAAACGGTAAACACGTTTAATAATACTACTGTTCATCCATTGGAATAACATATCCTAATCCTCGTTTCGTAGACCATTATGTTTTTCTAAAGTAATCGGATAATTTTTCGAATATTTTAATCATCACATCGACAATGTTGACAATCCATCATAGTCGTCTCCCCAAACGTAGCTTAATATTTGTTCTCGAGATAGAATTCTATTTCCGTTTTGCATTAAATACATTAAAAATTTGATATTCTTTTGAAGTTAGTTCGATTGATTTCCATCTACTTTAACATGATGGAGGTCGATGGAAAGTGTATCAAGTACGTTAAAATAGCATGCGAACTTCCATGATTTCTTCTTAAAATGAACACGAATACGAGCTAATAATCTCCAAAATCAAACGGTTTTACTGTGATGTAATCATCTGCCCCTGTAATCCAATCCTTTGAATACGATCTTCAAATGAATCCCTAGCTGTTAGAAAAATAACTTTGTATTATTTCCTTTTCCTCGAATCTTTTTGTACAGTAGAAAACCCATCTAACTCAGCATCATCACATCTAATAAAATTAAATCATATTCTGAATAGTCCAGATAATCCAATACTCATGACCATTAAAAGCAAGCATCCACTTGATAGCCTCTTTTCTAATCGTTTGACGATAATGTCATTTAAATCTTTTTCATCTTCTGCAACTCAAAATTTTCATCGATAGCTCCTTATTTTATTGGATTTTTATTCGTTATGAGAATACAGGAGTGTTATAGTCAAATAATAGATTTTTATAAAAATATTTTCACGATTGACGAAACTGAGTGTATCAAGCGTATAATACAGTCAAGGAACAAAGTGCATTAATGCATTAACACAATAGTACAAGGAGGGATGAAATGTTATGATTCAGTTTGATAAACGATTGCCGGTATATGAACAGATTATTGACTATGCAGGCAAATTGTACTCGGGTAAGAATGGGAATTAGGAAGTGAATTGTCGAGTCGAAGTAGAATTTGTATGCCAAATTCAAGTCAATCCGAATACTGTTCAAAAGGGCATTTTGAGAAATGGAGGAGATGGGGTTGATTTCAACAGGAAATACTGTCATGAGTCGAGTGACAGATAATCCCGAATTAATTGGGCAATTAAAGCAAGAAATGTTACAGAAGCAATACAAATTTTTGCAGATTCGATTTATCCATTACATGTTTCAGAAACGAGGAAATCATGGAACAGTTGGAACAAGCGATAAGAGAAGAGAGGAGAGTAGCATGTTAGAAGTAAAAACATTTACATAAGAATTTGGCAACAACTATGCTAGATGGAATTTCTTTCTACAGCAGAACGTGGAGAAATTACCTATTAATCAGAGTGAATGGGATTGGGAAAACAACGATTATGAATATGATCATGGGGTTAATTCCAATCCAAAAGGGAGTAAGTATTGATGGACAGGTGATCAAAGGAGATCGTTCGAAAGAAGTTAGCTTATATTTGTGATCAGATTGTTGTGAATAAAAGGTGAAACTGATTTTGAAGCAGTGAGCTTTTATGAGAACTTTTATCCGAATTGGAACAGTGAGAAAGCTAAAAATTATTACATTTCTTCAAATTCAAAGGGAATGAAGTGATTCAACAATTATCAAAAGGAAATGTTGCAAAAGTTAACTTGTTATTAGGCTTATCCCTAGATGTTGATTTCGTATTAATGGATGAACCATTTCTCTGGATTGATATTTTCAAGAGAACAAATTGTACAATTATTTACTTCAGATTTATTAGAAGGAAATTTGAGTTGTTTTAACGTCCTCATGAAATCGAAGATATTGAATATATTGTTGATAAAGCCATTTTATATAGATGAAGGAAAAGTAATTAAAGAATTTTTACGCAGAACAAGTGCGTGAGAAGAAGGTAAATCCATTGTAGATGTGATGAGGAGGTGTATCAATCCTGAAAAGATTTTAATTTATGGTTTGTGTATGAGCTGGGGAAAGTGAAATTTATGTTAGAGTTTCTAACGATTGTGTCATCATTCAAGTATTAGTTCATCTGATTGAATTTTAAGAATAGATCCTAAAAATATAAATGTCGAAGATACAAGAATGTGACTGATTTAGTGATCAGATTGGGAATGAATTTAGCGCTGATGGCAGCTTTTATCATTATTATCATTGCTTCTAGTTTTATATTTGGGTAAAAGAATTTCGTAGTAAGGGAATTTTATTAATCGATTATTCATTTTTACCTGGTAATCAGAATGCAAGTGTATTTTAGAGGGATTCTTAACGATTTTATCTACATTTTAGTACTTCAAATAACACAATTTATGATTCTTGAGTGAATAAGGCGCTATTGATTTGGAGATTTTCCAGTTTTGCAGACCATATTCATTACACGGACTTCTTGAATTCGTTCAATGTTACAATATTTATGACACGTTGAAAATGGAACTGCTTATCATGTATGTATGGCATTTTTAATGGTTATCATGTTTTCTTCTTCCAATTAGCCATTTGTAGAAGAAGGATTGAAAAGCGTATGGTTGGGCTTTGATGGTGGCATCTTTAGTAGGGATCACTTTTGTTATTTGCTGCTGGTATTTTTAGCAGTTATGTTTCAATTAATGCTGCATTTATCTCTTACTCAAACGGAACAATATTTTTATGACAATCTTGTATGCAGTCGTATTTACTGGGCATTCATTGGTTAGTTGATTGTTATTTATTAGAACGTAAAGTCAGTGTTTAATGGGGGTGAGCATGTAGAATCAATTAAATTTGCATGGGGATTACTCGTAATTATTGTTGGATTTCTAGTTTTAGAATTGAGATATGGTTTGGACGTCAATGTCGGATGCTCCTTACACCATAGAATGCTCAGCAGAAGCCAATCAATATTTAAAAGGGACAGTTTTTGGAAGTAGGAAAAGAAGGAGCAGGAAAAATCAGTAATAGTGTTTTCGACATCGTCCATTGTTGACTAGGGAAAGTGGAAAAACTATTCCAGACATTAGGAACTTGAATGGGCAAGCGAGAGAACAAGCGATATTAAGTCGTGTTCCTCTTTTGAGACGTTCATTACTTGTCAGTCATAGACATGTATTACAATTAGACAATTCTTCACTATTTTATGAGTATTCATTGGCTTCATATTTTAGTAATACTGCAGACTTTACATTTAATTATGCGATGTACTCGAATGAAAAATAAACGAATCATTGAAAAACAAATTCCAATTCATTTAGATTCATCATTTTGGCTGGGGAGAAGAACCAATCTTCCAACGTAAGGGAAAAGAGTTAGGAGTCATTATTCCTTTTTTAGAAAGAAAAATCGAGTGAAAGAAAATTCGTGAAGTTTATTGTATCTTTTGAAGAAGGTACTGTGAGAAGATGTGGGAGAATTAACACTTGAAAAAGATGGTTTAATCTTCAATGCAGCATTTGGGAATCGTTCTTATAATCCAGAAACTAATTGTGCTTTAATGTACTTCCTACAAAAAGAAGGGGAAAAATCTTCTGAAAAACCTGAGGAAAGAGAGAGTATTATCAATATGATTTATTTACCAAATGCATTTCCGTAAGTTGGATATTCATTCACTAAAAATGCAGCAAACTTCTACATTTCAGGTTCCTCAAATTTATGCAGTAAAACGACTCATCCAAGAGTAAGTGGTAGAAAATGCAGGAAGAGACCATGCGGTTGAACGTCCGGAATATGTTGCAACGAAAGACCGTCAAGCGAGAGTTAGAAACCGTGTATCGTGCTACGCGGACTTATCTTTGAGATTGGAACACTACAACGTGATCCATATTCTTCAGAAGAAGTCATAAACAAAAAGGATACATTGGTTTATGTGCGGACTCGATCAAAGGTCAAAAATGCACTTCAGTATTTGATTTGAATAAGAAGAAGAAAGTTTTCTCAGTCAAAAATTACACCAAAAGCAGATGCAGAAGTTATATTTCCAAAGAGAAACGTGGTATGTGATTTACTAAGGCATTATTGTTTTAAGATAAATAGGGGCTGGTTGTCCAAGAAGGATGACGGTGCGACTCCGTTCGACTATTTAGTGAAGGCACTCCGTATGGGAGGTGCCTATGGAGTTAGTGGAGATGTTACTTGTTTTTATAATTTTACAGGTTCAATGAACAGACAGTACGATGAATATACGTCTTTTGATATCGCATTTGAGATATCAAATAAAGTGAAACTTAATACTTGCAAGTGAAGATCTGTCTGATATCGCCCATGTGATCGACTCCGCCACTCTATTTTTATGATTAATAAGGCTTAGAAATCTTGATGTTGCAATTTTTCCTAAAGCCTTTATTTTGTTGTATACTAAAAAGTTTGGAAAAAGTCTTTAGATGGCTATATATTTGTGATAGTAAATATTATTGGATTTATTGAAAATTAAACAACTATCTTTGAATATTAATAAATTGTGGCTACTTGTATTTCATTATTTTGTATACTCAATTCAACAAGATAACTTGCGAAGGATAAACGTTATGTTCCCAGATGGGAGTAAGTCAATGGACGAGAATTCACAGATGCATAGGGTTATCTTATGTGAAAGTTACTGACAAAGTTAACGGGATCCTTTTGAACTTCTTCAATAATAAAATCACATAATAGTGGTGAGTATCCATATCTATTTCAATTTTGTAATGAAAACAGTAACGATTATCAGATTTAATATTGACAAAAATCTAGAAAATAATTTTTAAATCGTGAGTTGTAAATGATGTTAATATTTTTCACCGATTTCAAATTTAGTTAATAAAAATATCGTTTTACTTTAAGTCTTTTGATTAATAATTTTAATAACTACTTTAGTTGTAAGAAGATATAGATCGTTTGGATTTTTAATTCTCTAAGTAATTTGAGTTTATTATCTGAGTTTTTATCCAAGTGAACTGTTAAGTCAGCTTCATTCTGTTTTTAGTAATGTAAAATCTTGTTTCTACAGGAATAGTAAAATCAGAGTTGTTTTTCTAATATTTTTGTTCAATTTTAGATTTATCTGCAATCAACTTTTCTGCCATTTCAGGTGTATATTTGGCTCTGATTTCGGCTGTTGAGGTTGATCCAATTCTAACGGAAAGAGTAAGGAAATTTTTGAGCAATTCTTTTAGTGATATCTATTTTTATGAAATTCTTTGCATTTATTGATGAAGTTTTGCTACACACGCTTGAAAGAGTAGCGCATAAAATATGTTCGTAGTCTTCTGATTACAAAATGTGTGCTAGTATTTAGTAACTCAATAATTTGTAGTAAAGTTTTTCTTAGATTTTCCACTATTTATCTGGGAAAATAATATCAATAGCATTTTTCCAATGAAATAGTACGCTTTTTGATTATCTTTAAAATAAATAGCATTATTACCTTTTTCGATAATAATATGACTTTTCAACATTAACTCCCACGCATTGCAAATAAAAGAAAACTAAATCCTTCAATACGATATTTAATTGTAGGTTTTATTATAAATTTCAAAACCCAAAATAAAAGGCTTCAATACTCTTATCAATTGAAGCGTTCTGCTATACTTTCCATAAAAATCTCCTTTCTTTTTATCTTCCTAACAATTTATTATTTTTATAGTACATTATATCACAAATAAATGATTTTTATACCGTCTTTATTTACAAAACTAATGAAAGAGTATAGAAATGTATATTAAACAGTTCAATATTTCTAAGATTTTTATTGGTTCCTAGAAGTTTAGATTCCAATATGTTGTTGTGAATTATTAAGTCGTGTAATAAAAACTGACTTAATGTTTACAATTTGACAAGGAAAACTTTCCAAAAACAAAAGTAAAAATAGCTTTTAGTGCTAAATTCCAACGATTGAAATATTACTAAAAACAGTTATAATAACCTGAGGATAGAAAAAGGAAATGCAATATAGCAAGATAAACTATGAAGGTCCAGAACAATTTAGACCATTAGGAGCGTAGAATATTTTTGGCTATTCCATTCTTTACAGTATTCCACTGATAGGGCTTTATTATGATGATTATTTTTAGTTTTAACGATTCAAATATCAATCATGCCAAAACTTTTCAAGATCATTCTTTTTGTGGATTTATTGTGTTTATCTGCTATAATCGCGTTTTATTTGGTGCTACAGGATTTTTACACATGTAACTAATAAATAATTTTAAAAATCTAACGAACAAAAAGAGCATTCCGTTTGGGATGCTCTATTTTTCTTGTAAATGTGGACTTGGTATTAGTCGGTTTGCAATCATCGCAATCACTGCTCCAATTAATGTATCTAATGCCCGCTGAGATCTGTATATTCCACATTAACGGCTGCTTCAGTCATCGTATAAAAATCACTCAAAGAAAGTCGCTGACGAATTAATGACAGCAGTTTTATTGAATCGATTTGCAAAAATAAAATTAATAAAATAATTCCAAGAGGAACTAATAGTAAGTCTGTGTAATCTGGAAGAGTGAAATATCGATACGATTGAAGAAGGATAATCAGCTAATACACCACCTGACATGTTTCAAAAGAATGAGCAATACAAACTTCCAAGTTTGTTTTTATGGTCTGTTCTTAAACTAAATACTGCCGATAACACAGCTAGCATTGGAGAACTCACGATGTAGTACTTTAAAAAGTACAATACAAATAAAAAGCTGATACAGCTGTTTTGAAAGTTCTTAGTCCAATGTGAAAAGGATTTTTGTTGTTGATTAGGCACACTTTCACCTCGTTGTTTAAAAATTCTTGAATATCATATCATAAAATGCATGAAGCGACAATGAAGGAGATTTTAATTGTCACAATGAACGTGTTCTTGTGCAGAGAGATTAAATTTCATACATGGAAATTTCAAGCGTAAAATTAAGGTTTATGATAAAAATTAGAGGTATGTATAGAAAGTGGTGTTGCTGTGGGAAGACGAAAATCAATCAAATGGAAATCACATATGAAATGGGGCTTTAAAAAGATTAACGCTAGGAATTGTTTTAGTGTTGATTGCCATTTGTAGTGTCATTATTATAGGAACTTTACAATTTCAAGAAACAAGGAAAGATCCTACAGAAATCGCTCATCAACAATTTATTCAAAATCTTGTACCTTCTTCTCAAAAAGCCTATCAACTATACCAAGTTTTGCCAAGTATTAGTTTAGCGCAAAGCGATATTGGAGTCTGATTGGGGAGAAAGTGGACTGTCACAAAAGTATTATAATTTATATGGAGTCAAAGCAGGAGCTGCTGAGCCAAGTGTTCAATTAGAAACGAGTGAATATATTGATGGAAAAATGGATTACGATTATGGCGCCTTTTCGAGTTTATAATAGTTAGGGCGGAACTCAGTAGAAGCCCATGCAAAGTTATTAACCCATGGAGTAGATTGGAATCCAAAAATTATATGAACCAGTTTTAAAAGGCTAAAAATTATAAAGAAGCAGCACATGCTCTTCAAAAAAGCAGGGTATGCAACAGATCCAACTTATGCACAAAAATTATTCATGTTATTGAAACCTATCATCTAGCGCAATATGACCAACTTCAAGAAAAATCTGTAAAGGAGTAGAGTACGTATGAGTCAATTATTACCAGGAAGTAGTATTGGAATTATTGGTGGAGATCCACAAATTTCTTCAATTGTATTAATGGCGAAACGATTAGGTATCGAATTCATCATTTTCGAGAAGAGGACGAGGCTAAGATTTTACTTGCAGATAAAGAAGTGATTGGTCGTTATCAGGATCGACAGGCTTTATTTCATTTTGCGATGCATGTTGATACGGTATATATTTTAACGAATGCCATTGAAATTGATACAATTGTAGCACTAAGTGGTAAAAGTCGTTATTATCAATCATTTTGAACTAGCAGAAATTTCTCAAAATCGTATGGTTGAAAAATTATTTTTAGAAGAACATGCGATTAATGTAGCTCCTTATGGAATGATTACAAGTATTGGAGAACTTCCAAGTTTATTATCCAGTATAGGTTTTCCTGCTAAGTTAGAAACGAATCGTTTCCATAAAAATTATAAGAAATCATGCTATATGATCACGATATGGACGATCAAGTATTCCAATTAGTAGAGGAACAATCTTGTATGGTAACAGCTTTTGTTCCTGCACAACGTCATTTTTAGTATCACCATTCTTCGTGATTATGAAGATCATATTACAATATTGCCAATTACAGAAGATATTTATGTAGATGGAAAATTAAAATATTCGATTGCCCTCAAAACGGATGAATCCTAGAATGGGTTGGAGAATTAAGAACGATTGCTTCTAAAAATGATGCGTTCTATTTCAGGGTCAACTTTAGTATCAATTCAAGTTGTGATGGCAAAAATGGTATTTTTTTATGTAACAAAAGGTAGATCAAATCCCATTGATTCAACATCAATTTAGTAGTAAACAGATGGCACATTCATTTAGTGAAGTTTTATTACGATTATCGACTGGATTAGGGTGTATTGGAATGCAGTTTAGTAGAAGAAGGGTTAATTGTTCCAATTTATCGAGAAATGTTAGAAAAAGGCACATGTTTTAACGATTTTAAAACCTCATTGGGAATTTGAATATTTCCAAGTAGAAGGTGGTAACCTTCAAGAAGCAGTTGGAGTGATTCGATTAACAGGAACTTCGAGCGTGGATTTAGTCAATGAATTAGAATTAAGTGGATTACACGATTAGAATGTAACAAGAGAAAGGATGACTTTGTGAATATTTCAGCGAAATTACTAGAAGGAATGAATGAACGTCAAAAAGAGGCAGTTCAACATACTCAAGGGCCATTGCTGATTATGGCAGGGGCTGGAAGTGGAAAAACGAGAGTATTAACGCATCGTATGGCGTATATTTTAGCAGAAGAAGAGTTCATCCTTGGAATATTTTAGCGATTACCTTTACGAATAAAAGCAGCACGTGAAATGAAAGAGCGGGTGAGTCAGTTAGTTGGCCCGCAAGCAGAAGATATGTGGGTATCTACTTTCCACTCCATGTGTGTGCGTATTTTAAGAAGAGATATCGAATTATTAGGGCTATCAACGTTCATTTACGATTTGTGATCCTAGTGAACAACAAACGGCAATGAAGCGAATTTTAAAAAATTAGATATTGATAGCGAAAAATATGATTATCGTATGATTTTAAATCGAATTAGCCAAGCTAAAAATGATTTAGAAGATGTGGAAGAATTTAATAAGAAATATACAGGATATGTAGAACAGATTATTGGGAAATGTTACCGTGAATATCAAAAAGAATTAGCAAAAAGTATGACATTGGACTTTGATGATTTAATTATGTTAACGGTACAACTATTCCAAAAACATCCTGAAACATTGCACTATTATCAACAAAAATTCCAATATATTCATGTGGATGAGTACCAAGATACGAACCATGCCCAATATAGATTAGTAACGATGTTAGCGAAGAAATTCAAAAATATTTGTGTTGTTGGGGATGCAGATCAAAGTATTTATGGTTGGCGTGGTGCTGACATGAGCAATATTTTAGAATTTGAAAAAGATTATCAAAACGCAAAAATCGTTTTATTAGAACAAAATTATCGTTCTACGAAAAACAATTTTACAAGCAGCCAACGATGTGATTGGAAATAATATCGAGAGAAAAGAAAAGAAATTATGGACTGAAAATGAAGAGGGGCAACCCATTACGTATTACCGTGCTCAATCGGAGCAAGATGAAGGCCGTTATGTATTGTCACAAATTCAAAGTCTATTAAGAGATGGCTATCATTATGATGATTTTTGCGATTTTATATCGAACAAATGCGCAATCTCGTGTCATGGAAGAAAATTTATTAAAATCAAATATTCCATTCCGATTAGTAGGTGGACAACGCTTCTTCGAAAGACTAGAAATTAGAGATTTGCTAGCGTATTTACGTTTAATTGTAAACCCTCAAGATGATTTAAGTTTTAGAAGGAGTGTTAATAGTCCAAAAACGAGGAATAGGGGCTACTTCTTTAGCAGAAGTTGTCAGATTTTTGCTGAGGTATATCAGTTTTCATTATTAGAAAGCAAGTTTGCAAACAACATTATCGACACTTTATCTGGAAAAGCAGCAAAGGCTTTAGAAAAAATTTTGCAACAACGATTGAAGAATTAAAGAAAAATGCAAGAGTTTCTATCTATTAGTGAATTTGTAGAACAAGTGATTGAAAAACAGGGTATCTTGCTGCTTTAGAACAACAACATACAATGGAAGCTGATGAGAATTGAAAATATTCAAGAGTTTATCTCGGTGGCAAAACAATTCGAACAAGATCGACTAGAAGAAGAGTCGGAAGAATCTCCATTATTACAATTTTAACTAGATTTATCTTTGGTTTCTGATGTGGATAGCGATGATGGGGATGGTCGTATGGTGACATTGATGACCCTTCATGCTGCTAAAGGATTAGAGTTTCCAGTTGTATTTATTATTGGATTAGAAGAAGGAATTTTTCCCAAGTTTAAGAAGTATGATGGAGCATGACGATGTGGAAGAAGAACGTCGTCTAGCGTATGTAGGAATTACTCGTGCGGAACAAAAATTATTTTTAACAAATGCATATTCTAGATTATTATATGGACGTACACAAACAAACCGTCCATCGAGATTTCTATGAAATTGGAGAAGAACTATTTGATTCAAACCAACAGCAATCCTACAGTTATACAAGTAGAGTCTTCTTCATTTTGCTTCGAAAAACTTCGTCTTCGGGTTCATTATTTGACAAATATAGAGCGAAATCTCAGGCAACTGCGTATCAACCAAAAACAGTGCAGCCTTCTAGCATCCAACCAGTACGTAAACAACCAGTTGCTGCAAATGATGGTGCTGTATAGAAAGTTGGAGACAAAGTCATGCATAAGAAATGGAACGTCAGTACAGTTGTTAAAGTGACGGGTGAAGGTACGAATCAAGAGTTGATGTAGCTTTTTGCTGGAATGGGTATTAAACGCTTATTAGCAAGTTTGCCCCAATTGAAAGAATGAGAGGAGTCGTAAATGGATACTTCAGTAGAACAAAAATCCAACAATTAAAAGAACAATTAAATCGTTGGAGTCATGAATATTATGTTCAAGATCGTCCAACCGTTACGGATCATGTGTATGATGAAACGTATCATGAATTAGTACGATTAGAATCGGGTATCAGCATTGATTACTCCAGATTCACCCACTCAACGTGTTGGTGGTGTTGTGTTGAGACAGTTTTTGAAAAAGTTTACCCATCAAAAATCCGATGTTGAGTTTATCAAATGCTTTTTCAAAAGAAGATTTTACAAGCATTTGATGAGTCGGATTAAAAATTAACGAATCGTACGATTGACTATGTTTGCGAATTAAAAATTGATGGGTTATCTGTAGCGTTAACGTATCAAGAAGGACAATTAGTGTTAGAGTGCTACAAGAGGAGATGGTGTCATAGGGAAGATATTACGCATAATATTAGAACGAGTAAAATCTGTTCCTCTTTCATTAGAACAACCATGGTCGATTGAAGTTCGTGCAGAAATGTTATATGCCAAAATCATTCCAACAGTTAAATCAATCGAGGAAGAAGAAAGGCAGCAGTATTTGCCAATCCTAGAAATGCAGCTGCAGGAGTTTAAGACAATTAGATTCTAAAGTAGCAGCTAGTCGAAATTTAGCTTGAGTATTTCTATATCAAAGCCCTAGTATAGAAGCTTTAGAAGTGAGCTTCTCAAATCGAATTGCTAGAAAAATGCAAGCGTTAGGATTTGTCACGAATCAAAGAAAGCGTACTTTGTCATTCGATTGATGAAGTATGAGCATTTGTTGATGACAGTGGAAAGAAATCATTTACCTTATGAAATTGATGGAATTGTCATTAGGTCAATGACTTTAAAAGCGCTAAAGAAGAAATAGGGTTCACTGTAAAAGCCCCAAAATGGGCAATCGCTTACTAAATTCCCTGCTGAAGAAGCACAAACGATTGTGCGAGGATATTGAATGGACTGTAGGGCGTACAGGGAGTGAGTGACGCCAACAGCTGTGATGGATGCGGTATTTCTTGCAGGAACTACTGTGAAACGTGCTAGCTTACATAATGTAGAGTTTAATTCGAGAAAGAGATATTCAGATTGGAGATGCACGGTTGTCGTTCATAAAGCGGGGGATAATATTCCTGAAGTCCTCGAGTCATTTTAGAAAAACGTCCGGAAGGAATAGAACCGTATGAGTTTTCTAAAAGAATGCCCGTCTTGCTCGAGATCCACTCGTTCATTTAGAAGAAGAAGTCGCTTTAAGATGTATGAGATCCAAAATGTCCAGCTCTTTTAAAAGAAGGATTAACTCATTTTGTTTCACGGGATGCGATGAATATGTACTGGAGTAGGAACAAGAATTATTCATCAATTGTTTGAAAGTGGATTAGTTCATGATGTATGAATTTATATCAGCTAACAATGGAGCAATTAGTAACACTTGATAAAATTCAAGAAAAATCTGCTGAAAATCTTGCAGGCCATTAGAAACAGTAAAACAAAATTCATTAGAGCGTTTATTAACAGGGGCTGAGTATTCAAAATGTCGGATCAAAAAGCGGCAAAAGATTTAGCGATGCATTTTGAAAGCAATGGAAAACCTTCAAAAAGCGACTGTGGAAGAATTGGTTGCGATTGAAGGGTTGAGGAAAGTCATTGCGCATAGTGTTTTGGCATATTTCAGCAAGAAACCGTTCAAGAAATGTTAGAAAGAACTACAAATAGCAGGCGTTAATATGCGATATTTAGGAAAAGCAAAAAGCAGTTGTCTCAGAAGATTCACTATTAGCTGGAAAAGCAGTCGTATTAACAGGAACGTTAGAACAGATGACGACGACAAGAAGCCAAGAAGCGATTGAATCTTTAGGCGGTAAAGTGACAGGATCTGTTTCTAAGAAAACAGACCCTAGTCATTGCTGAGACGCAAACAGGAAATGCAAGTTAACTAAAACTGAATCTTTAGGAATTTTAGTATGGGATGAAGAACAATTTAGAACAATGATTGAAGGAAAGGAAGACTTATGAAAGAAAATCATCACTCTTGCTAGTGTAACAATGATGTTGATTAGCAGAGGTGTGACGATATTAATCAGGCAACACAAAATGCTGAATCAGAATCTTCACGTGCAAAGTGGCTCAACCAACGACGAACCAACTTTCGAATCAATTTTATCGAGCGTTAATTATGGATGGGAAGTATCAGGTCAGTAAGACTCGTGGAGCAACATTAAGTTTAAATGCCTGGATTCAACAGAAATTTTTGAGATCAGGATTAGGTGAATTATCATCAGTTTTTCCAACAGATCAATATTTCTTTAGAGAAGGACAGAGTCATTGACTCTCTACTACAAATCAGTGGGTCGCTCGTAAATCTGAAATCCAGATGGAGTTCGTCAGAAGATAATGGTGAAACAGATGCAACGAAAAAATCCTTAATATTTGGCCAAATTTTAGAACAAGATTTTTATGATTCAAACGGAAAATAATTATGAATTAGGTGGTATTAGTATTGATTCTTGCGATGAATACAGTCGATTATTATACGGCGGGAGATAAAGATGCTGAACAACAAATTTCTAATGATGCTATGTTGAAACAAAAGCAAAATCGATTACAAACACCATTTTGACTCGTTTTACGCCAAAAATGATGCATTGAAGACCGTTTCCAATTGTTTTGGAATTTTTGTAAACAAGCTCAAAGATGATATCGGTGGCGGTGTCTTTATTTTTGAGAAAGCAACTTCAGTAGAAGGAACGAAGTACAAACTGGACTAATATGAATCAAAAGTAGTAGTATTACATTGGTGGATGGAAAGTCAACGGAAGAATCATCTGCTTTTGAAACTTTAGAACGGAGTTCAAAATTTCTTCCAGATTTATCAGGAGTTACAGCAAAAAGTTTATTATCAAAGAAAATGCTGCTAAAAATGGTCGTTAATAATATGACTCAATTTTATGGAGAATCAGAAATTAGTGCTTTAGCTATATATGCTCCTGAATCGTTTGCGAGATAAATTTTACCAGCACAACGTCGGTAGAGTACGTATCTCCTCGTAGTTAATGGAATGGAAGGAAGCATTCTTACTACAGAGATACTTCTCAAGGTATAGTTTACGTATCACGTTTTGAACAGGAAGATTGACACCAAAAGGTACGTGCCTGTGCTACAATAGAAACGAAAAGAAAAAGTAGAAAGTGAGAACAGTCACTGGCAATTGGAAAGAATCAGAAGTACGTCACGTTGCAAAACTGAGCGAAATTATCGACTACCAGATCATGAGATTTTACATTTCCTGCAGAGCAAATGAGTGATATCATCAGTGATATGGTAGAACAATTAAAAAGAAGTGGATACAACAGGGTAGAAGTGACAACTCATGGATGTTCATTTAGTGAATGTTTTCCGTGAAGATGCCCGAGTGAAAAGGAACAGATCGTGATTTGTTAATGAGTAAATGTAAAAACAAGCGAGGATGGATTTGTCCAAGTACCTGCAATTATGGGTGAAGGAGAGGAGTAGAGACGCATGAGTTTATTAGAAAATCAAACATTAGTATGGCACGCATGAAGGTTTTAGTTCAAAAGAAATTTACTTCTCGAAAATTAACTAGTGCAACATTTGAAAAGAGATTCAAGAGCAGTAAGATGATAAAGTTGGAGCTTTCTGAAAGCTCCTAAATGAAGAAGAAGCAATAGCTCAAGCAAAAGCTGCTGACAGAAAAAGGTTATGATTTCAGCTCTTTCTCTCTTCAAGGTTTACCAGTCAGAATCAGATAATATGTGTAACTCGTAGATTTAATCCCAGCAGCTGCATAAGTCAGTATGTTGGGGAAGATTTCAAGTCAGTTTGCCAGTGACGCATGTAATGGACTTCTGAGAAAGAAACAGAGTGACTGTTAATGTTGGAAAATTAAACATGGATGAATTTGCCTTATTGGGTGAACCAACAGAAAATTCTTATTTCAAGAAAACTAGAAACCCACTGTGAGGAGTTTAACAAAAGTTCCTGGGGGATCTTCAGGTGGTTCCAGCAGCTTGGCAGTAGCAGCTGGGAAGTGTTAGCTAACTACAGGTTCTCGATACAGGGTGGTTCAGTTACGTCCAGCCTGCAAGTTTCACAGGAGTGTAGGGGTTGAAACCAACCAACATATGGTCGTGTATCTCGTGTGGATTAATTGCCTTTTGCATCAAGTTTGAGACCAAATTGGACCACGTGACTCAGTACGGTTAAAGATAATGCATTGGTATTAGAAACGTGAGTGGATATGATCACCGTGATTCTACTGAGTGTAAATGTGCCTGTTCCAAGTGTACCAACAAATTAATGGCAATATTAAAGGATTAAAAATTGGCACACCAGTCAGATATGTTGGGAGATGGAATTGATCCGCAAATTCCGTAAAGCAGTAAAGCAAGCTGAACAATATCGTGCATTAGAGCAGCTGACGCGCCTAAGAAGAAGTGAGCTTACCTCATTTCTAAATACGGTGTTCCTGCATATATTATTGCACTCTTCAGAAGCATCCTTCTAACAACACAACGTTTTGACAGAATTCGTTATGGACACCGTTCAGCTGGGCAGACTAACGATTGAAGATTTATACATCATGAGGTCAGTACTGGAAGGAGTTCGAGTATGGAAGTAAAACGTCTAATCATTATCGTTAGGAACATTCTCATTAAGTTCTGGTTACTATGATTGCTGACTTCAAGAGAAAGCAGAGACAAGTTCGTACATTAATTACAAGATGCCAATGTATTTACAAAACTACGATTTTAATTTTAGGCCCTGTAACTCCGCTCAACGTGCACTAGAGATTGGAGAAAAGAAATGATGATCCAATTGAAATGTATAGACGGACTATGTAACAGTTCCTGTAAACTTAGCAGGACTTCCAGCGATTTCTGTACCTGCAGGATTCTCTAGCGAAAGGTTTGCAATTGGTATTCAATTAATCAAGAGTACTTCCAAGAACAAACCATTTGTCAAGCCAGCATTTGCATTTGAAACAAGCAAATGACAACTATTACTTCTAAAACAAAGCAAACGTATAAGGAGAACATAAGATGAATTTTGAAACAATTATTGGGCTAGAAGTTCCACGTAGAGTTAAAACGAGATTCATCTTCTCTCCTTCACCAGCTCATTTTGGAGCAGAGCCAAATACAAATACAACCGTTATTGACTGGGGATATCCAGGGGTACTTCAGAAGTTGTCCCAACAAACGTGCTAAATTGAATTTGGAATGCAGTGCCATTAACATTAAACTGTGAAATTTCCTAGCATACATAAAATTTGACAGTAAAACTATTTCTACTGATAATCCAAAAAGCTGTATCAAATTTCTCCAATTCGATTACCCAATTGGTCATGATGGATGGATTGATAATGAAGTAGGAAGGACAAAAGCGATATCCATGCCAGACATGATGTTCACCCTGAAAGAGATGCTGGTACTAACTCATGGAACAGATGGGTTCTCATATGTAGACTTAAAGCGTCAAGGAACTCCCATTAGTGAGATTGTATCTGAAGCGGATGGCCGTTCTCCTAGAAGAAGCCTATGCTTACTTAGAAGCAACAGTACATAGGTGTATGTTTACAGGCGTATCTGATGTGAAAATGGAAGAAGGATCAATGCGTTGTGATGCGAATAATTTCTTTCACGTCCTTATGGCCGAGAATTCAACACACACAGAGTTTGAAAAACTTGAAGCTCATTCAATAATGTACGTAAAGGTTTAGCATTTCCAGAAGAGATGCGTCAAAGCTCCAAGTATTACGTAGTAGGTGGCGTTATTGAGTCAGAAACTAAGACCGTTTTGAAAGTGAATCAAATGGACAAACAATTTTTAATGACAGCTGTGAAAGAAAGGGTCAAGTGACTACCAGTTTACTCCCAGAGACCGAACTGACAAAGCTGAGAAATTTCAGATGAATGGGTGAAGAGTTTCAAGTCAAATCGATTCTGACAAGTGCCAACGGTTCGTATACGTGAAACGTTATGTTCAGTGATTTGGATTGCAGAATGTGATGCTATAGGTCTTAGCCTTGTTATCAAAAGAAATGTCTGAGTTTCTTTGATGGAAACGATTCTGAGCTAGTAGCGATCCAAAATTAGCTTCCTAACACTGGTTAATGGGGAATATTTCTGCTCCTTAAATGGTAAAGAATTAAATTACAAGATCTATTAATAACACGCAAAGTTTAGCAGAAATGATTCAGTGATTGGAGACGAACAATCGCTCTAAATTGCTTGAGCAGAAAGTATTCTTATTATTATTAGCTGAAGAAGGCGGAACTGCTCCGTCAAGTTGTTGAAAAACATGAGTATGATTCAATTGGTGATCCATCACAATTAGTACCAATTATTCAAGATGTGTGGTGACTAACACACAGTCTAATGAAGACTTCAAAATGGTAAAAAGATCGTGCGGTTGGCTTCTTGGTGGGTCAGTAGTGAAACAAACAAAGGAAGAAAGCACGATCCTGGAGTTGTAAACCAGTGTTACAAGATTAGCAAAGAATAATAACTTGAGAGAACTGAAACGTAGAGAGAATTTTCCACATATTACGTTCAGTTAAATAATCATTGAGGGTGAATAGAGAGCAGGAATTTCAAAGCTTTTATTCACTCCTTCTCTCTTTCATAAAAGGAATGAATGGAGGTATTAAAATGATTCGAGTGCATACAAGAAATTAGTTTCCAGGCGGAGAAACCTTGCAAAGCAGAGTTAGGAAGCACCGAGTCAGATCCATTGAATGGAGAGTTGAAAACGAGACAATTGGCGTTGTCGTATCGAGTAAAAGAAACACAGACAAAGTTGGATTTATTAGTATCTAATGGAGAAATTCAATTATTCCGTAAAGGCGAGTAGCTGAGTCGAATTACTATTTCAACATCAAAAGAGGCTAGGGTCGTTGTCAATTGGCTCAAGGACAAGAAATTTTGTTTGACGAGTTAAGAGCTTGAAGCGTAAGTTTTCGTCTGATTGGAAACAAATTTCATACAGATGCCAATTATCTCAATTAGGAGAGAAAATGGAGAGTTTACAGTAAATATGGAGACATTCTTAAAAGAAACACGTAGTGCAATAAGTAGCGTATTACTAGACACTGTGTGCTATACATGTTAAAGGAATATATGTGGAAAGGGAAGTGTAGCACTGGAGATTAAAAGCACTGGATGGAATCAACATGAATTATCAATGGATTTGAAGTAGCACATGCATCTTGGAAAGTAAAACGAAGTGGTGGACTTTAATCAATTATTAGTAGAAGTTCAATCATGTATATGGAGTTAAAGCTGATGAGCAATTAGAAGCACGCATGACTCGTTTTATACAGATTTAAATATTGATGGAGCTTCATTTCACTTGGAGAAAATCGTTGGGGCTACGTTTCATGGTATCCAATTGATTCAATCGAGTAGAAGAGAATTGTTTTCATCAATGGATGATGAAGACTTGACGTCGTACACGTAGTTAATGCCTTTGGAACTGAAAGAGAGTCTTATCGACTACAATGATGATGATCAGAAGATTGAAAGACGTAGACATTGAAGACGAGAAGAGATGATGATGTTATCGACTGAGACGATGATGTAGATGATGAAGAGAAACAGAATTAGATGCATATCGTTCGGATTTAAGTGAATTAGGTGCTGACGAAGACTTGGATAGAAGGATTGAGTGCAGATGAAGATTTATCTCTATTATTAGTGATGACGAGTTAGATGGCGATGCTGACGAAGAGGGATGAATTATAATCCTTTTGTCATCCCATAATAAAAAGTTAGAAAGAGGAGTGCATGTGGCGCTCCTCTTTCATAGGGAGGAAAAGTTTTGATTTTATCATCTGATGCACGACTTTTCTAAGGTTGCGTGATACAGTAGTGAGTCGTCAATACACTGAGTTTGGAACAGCGATTATGTTTTGCTTTAATGTATTAGCATGGAGTTAGAGTTTCAAAGTGCCTGTAGATTATATAGTGAGGAAGCATCGTAAGTTGTTTAGTGGAATAAAGCATATACTCTTTTCCAGAAAGGTCATAGAGATTGGAATACATTGTGGAAATTTATCGTATGAATAATAGTATTTGTTACGTTCTTGCTTATGGATTAGCTTAGAAGCCATTGGTTTGCATGGTTATTATCAGGAGTCTCTGACAAATGATACAAGGAATATTTAGCTTTAATAGTAGGAATGATTTTGTTGTCTGGATTAAATTATATCGGGCAAAAGATTTTGGGCTTTTTCATAGATGTAGAATAATGACTTGCTCATAAAAGTTAGTTGTTTAATTCTAGGAATCGTTATGGTGAAATAACTATCTACTCATATAGATTTAAAGGGGATACTGCCAAATGTCCGGAGAGATAAGAAACACTTTGCTACTTTAACAACGCAATTTATTATCAAGTGGACAATTACACATCGGACATGCATGTATACAAATGTAGCAAGTGATGCAATGATTCGTTATATTACAAGGTTATGATACTGATCTGTAACAGGAACGAGATGAACATGGACGATTCCAGCAAACTGGCTCAAAAGCAGAATTGTGAGGCGAAAATTGAATTTCTCAGTAATGTCTAATGTATCCAAGATTTATGGATTATAGATGTTTCGTATGAGTGATTTTGTTCCACATGCTGCAGCTCAACCTCGTCACATCTGCTTCCCACGAAAATTTTCCAAAATTAATGGATAATGGCGATATTTATTTGGGGTGAATACGAAGGTTAGTATTCTGTTAGTGATGAGGAATACTTTGCAAGTCTCAATTAGTCAGAAGTGTCATCGTGATGCAGATGGAAGATGATTGGGGGAGTGGCTCCAGAGCTGGTCATGAAGTCCAATTAGTGAAGGAAGAGTCTTATTTCTTCAGAATGAGTACATATGCGAGATCGTCAGCCACAATACTAGAAGAACATCCAGAATTTATTCAAGCCAGAATCTCGTAAAAATGAGGAAATGATTAATAACTTCATTACGCCAGGTCTGGAAAGATTTAGCATCGTTTCTCGTACATCATTTTGACTGAATTCCAGTACCAAAGGCGTAAGTCAAAAACATATGTCATTTAATGTATGGATTGATGCACTATGCATCAAACTATATTACAGCTTTGGAGCTATGGAAGTGATGATGAGACATTATTCAATCATTATTGGCCGGCAGATGTACATTTTATCGGAAAAGAATCGTTCGTTTCCATACGATTTGTGGCCGATTATGATAATCAGCGTGAAACTTACCATTTCGACCGAAAATGCACATATGGATTTGGTTATTATTAATGAAAGACGCGTACAAAATGTCTAAATCTAAAAGGAAATGTTGTGAGATCCTGTTACATTAATTGAACGTTATGGCTAGGCAACTTCAGCACGCTGTACGCTATCTATTACGTAGAAACCATTTAGTTTCAGATGGTATTTTCACACCAGAATCATTTGTAGAGACGTATGATTGTGACTTGCTGCCGATGACACTAGAAACTTGTTAAATCATTGCGATGTGCAATTGATTAATAAATATTTTGATGGAACAATTCCAACTTATTACTGCTCCAGTTTCAGAAGCTTCGATCATGAGATTATATAGAAAGCTTCAAAAGAGGATGATTGAAGAAGTAGAAGCAGCGATGGAAGAAATGCAATTCTCAGATTGCATTATGCTGCAGTTTGCAAATTTATTTCTCATTTGTACAAATAAATATATTGATAGAAACAATAACTCCATGGGCAGCTGTAAAAGACGAAGCTCGTCAAGATGAATTAGCTCCAGTGCAATGAGCTACTTGGCAGCTTGCACACATTGCGGTAGCTTACAACCATTCTTAACACAAACGCCAGGAGGAAATCTTCTGCACAATTAGAAATTCAAGAAGAATCTTTGTGACTGTCCTTCGCTCATACATTTGGAGTGATTCCAGCTGGGACAAAAAGTTGTTGAAAAGGACAGCCAATTTTTCCACGTTTAGATATGGAAGAGAGTAACGCTTCTATTCAAAGGTAAAATAGGTGGAACTGTGTAAAGAAGAAGTGACAACAGAGATGGGATCCAGAGAAGAGAGTGGAATTAACATCTGAAAAGAGAATCAATTAAATACGATGACTTTTGATAGATTCGAAATTAAAAAGTCATGAAAGTCATTGACTGTAAACCAGTAGAAGGTGCATGAATAGGTATGTTACGAATTTCCGATTAGATGCGGGAGATGCTAGCGGACACCGTCAGATTCTAACAGAGGTATCGCTCAATGTGATCCAAATCCAGAAGAGTTTATCGGCTTAAAGGCCTAGTGATTGTTGCAAACTTAAAAGCCACGTAAGATGAGAGGACAAATTGGTCAAGGAATGATTTTGTATAAGCAGAAAAGATGGGGTCATGACAGGCGATGCCAGCTCCTCAAGAAATGCCGAAATGGTTCATTTGTTTCATAGTCAATAAGACAGTTATTGTGCGGAGAGTACAGTTTGCTTTACAACGTGCTCCTCAATATATAAATAAAGGAGGTGTAGAGATGAAGAAGGGCTTGATAACAGGTTTTATTATTATTTGGTCTCTTTTGGAGCAGAAATTTAATTTTTCCTCCTTCACATTGGTTGTTTTTCTGGTGAAATGTTTCTAGCTATGCAGTTTGCAGTTTTATTTTATCGGGTGTGGGTATTTCAATTAGTACATTAATTGCGGTGCAACAGGTAATGGAGGTAAACAGAATTAGAAAGTACAAGTTCATCCAGTGTTTGCAGTGGCATTTTTAGCTATTTACATTTATCGAGTTGGACCATTCTTTGCGAGTTCCAGAACAAGCGACGGTTCTCATTCTAGGATTGGTGTTCAGCCATTTGAGGTCAGCTTTAGCCTCAATGGGAGCTGCAGGTGCTTTATCATCCATTTTATCTATACAGTGTTATGTTTGCAGCATATTGGATTTACAGTTCATCGTTCAACGATTTTTAAATGAGTATCGGGAAAGATTTCTAACACCATTATTTGCAGGTTAATTTTGGTGCAGTGTTATTAGAACGATTAAATGTGCAGGAGCCCTTCAATCGCAAGCAGCAACGGCGTATCAAAATGAGTGGTTCGTTTGGAAATCGCGTTTATTGAAGGATACCAATACACTAGACTGCGCTTGGCATCCTGCGCTTTCTGCGTAGTGCTTGATAAATACATTGAAAAATTCATTTCTCTTCAAAGAAGAATTTACACGATTATGGGTGCCTTAGGTTTGAGAAAGTAACAGCTGTAGGATTTAGTATTTTATATTTAGGATTATGCAAATTTAGGAAATCATTTTAACTTGTGCCCGGCAGGTCATGTAGCAGATAAAGCAGTTGAATAAAAGGATGCCTTGCTTATATTTTGGCAGCAGCTTTAAAAGATATTTTTCGGAGTGTTGGACACAGTGTGAGAATTTTATTGATAGTTTATTTTAACGTGCTTCTACAACAACAGTTGGATTAATTGTTTCAACTTTGGAGATGAAGAGATTCTTCCCTAAATATTCTTACCAGTATAATGCAACAGATTTTTCTCATTAATTTGACTTTTGGAATTTCTAATTTAGGATTAAATACTGTCTATCAAAGGTTTCATTACTCGGTATTACTAATTTTATGCAGTACAATTAGTATGGTTGTAGTAGTTATTTTAATACCGATTTATTCCACTTTCTAAAGTTTGGAATGCAGTTAACGAGTTGGATTAACAGTTTTTAGTATCCAGTAATAACAGTATTGAGAGATACCCTGAAAATTATCAGCATTATCTGCTGTGATGAATGATTACCGTTTTCTACTTTATCGTTGGGATGGGTTGAACAGCATTCCGTAGGGATGATGATTGCTTTAATTTTCAGAGATAAACAAAAGGCAGAATTTTGATTTTGAAAAGTTTTAGCAAATTATAAGAAGGTAGACTAGTATGTTTTCTGTGGGTTACGATTTTCGTATTAATTTGTACTCTTTTCTATGTGGAAGGATAATCGCAGTTTATAGGAATCCAACATTAGTCATTGAAATTATTTGTTTTATATCTATCCATTACGAATCTCTTTTTTCAACTCTAGGTGTAAGTATTCTCATTTGGTGATGATAGTAGAATTTTACCTCATTCCCATTCAGGATTCTTTTTTAGTTTATTTTAATCGTTAGTAAGCTTTATTTTGTTAAAAAAGAAAAGGATTTTCTAAAGTAAAATCTTTGTCACCTATTATGGGGTGTAATTTTATTATTCTTTGTTTTAATAATATGGATTCGAGTTGGAGCTAGTTACAAATAATTTTTCATTTTATAATCCGTGGATTAATATACTTATGTTTATCATTTATTCTCTTATAATATTTTTGGATTTGCATTTGTAGGATTTATGATGACACTCCTATGTCTATTTATGGGTGCCGAGAAGAAACAACATTATGATTTTATTATTATTCATGGTGCCGGATTGTTAGATGGGAAGAGTTACGCCTCTTCTAAAAGAAATTGATAAGGCTGTACAAGCATTTCAACAATCAAAAGATCCTAAAATATTCAACTCATTTGTGAAGTGGTGGACAAGGGTGGTGATGAAAATATCTGAAGCCTGAAGCGATGTACCTTATTGAGTATGGCGCGTACAGATGTACTTAAAGGAAGCTATTATATATTAGAAGAAGGAAAATCTACCTGACAACATGAAAGTTGCACATTTCTCTAAAGAGACTAGGAGAGCAATTAGTGGAAAATCCTCGATTTTTATTTGTAACAAATGATTATCATGTATTTCATTACGGTACGTATGTAAAACCAAAATTGGAATACAGGGGATGGCTTAAAGTTTGCTCCACTGCAGATTATTATATTCAATCCGCTTTTTATTTAAAACGAATATGTAGCGATGTGTGTTGTGAAAATGAAAAACTCTTTGGGGTTTGGTGCACTGTATGTTCCTATTGGTTTATTATCAATAAGGGCATATTGTGGTGAAAATTAAATAGATAATAGGGAAGAGCATACCGGTTTCGATATACTTTTTTATCGTGACAATTAGCATGAGGGGAAATCGTGAGAATGTAGTGAGTAGTGACTCAAGGGCACTACAAAGATAAAGTTATCCTATAGTAGATTCATCAGTTAGAGAAAACAGTAAAGAGGGATAAGTATGATTGTAGTAAAAAATGTAACAAAAATTTGGACAAAAAGTGACTTTAGAGAGAAATTTCTTTAAATGCGTAAAGGAGAATTTTCGGATTCTTAGGACCATCTGGTTCAGGAAAACAACGATGATTAAAATTTTAACAGGGCAATTAAATGCTGAAGTAGCGAACTTGAAGCAAATTGTTAGGAAGAGTATCAGAAGTTAACTCCAGATTTAGAACAAATCAGTTAGTAGGTGATACGAGCGGTTTTGAAACTGGCCTTTATAAAAATTTTAAAAACATGCAAGGTGGAAAGTAGGTAAAGGTAGATGAAATTATTAAAACAAATTTGTGATTTATATGAGGTAAACATGACAGAAAAACTATCAACAGGGATGAAACAAAGAATGTTTCTAGCAAAACTTTAATTAATAAGCCACAAGTATTATTCTTAGATGAACCAACAAGCGGATTAGATCATACTTGAGAAAATTCGAATTATTAGCTAGAGGCAAAGAAGCAAGAACAATTTTCTTAACAGCACGCAGTATGAACGAAGCAACATTTATTATGTGACCGTCTGATTTACTAAATAGAAATTTAATTGAATGTAACACCTTCTTTAATTATTCAAAATGCAATACGAGAAAAAAGTTCAATTAACATTCATAGATGAAACACAAAGACAAATCACTTTTGAAGAATTGGGACAAACAGATTTAACTGAAGTTATTTTGATTCACTCCATGATAACTTTAGAGAAGAAATATTTATTCAATTATTGGGAGAAATTAAATGATTAAACGACCTTTCTGCCTTAATTGGCTACGCACAAGTATTATTATTAAGTAACAGTGCACGTAACCTTTATTTTATTACCATGTAGTTATTGGTGTTATAACCAATTTATAGATGAGGGGATGGGCATTCTTCGTACATGAGTATTCATGTGTTTATCATTGGCATTTTCAGTTTCCTTCAAGGTTGCTTCTTTAACCATTTGCAGAGAGATAGGAAAGAAAACTTGATCTTTGTTACTTAGCAATTGTTAGGAAATGGAGATATTTATTATCTGCATATACCCAGTTATTGGGCTTGTAACAATTGTAAGGTTTTCAATGATTGTAAATGCAGACTTTTGGAAAACATTCGGGAGAATATTTTTGTAGTGGCGATTGTTGTGGGACTATGTATTTGTTTTTATTAAACTTATTAATTGCTTCCTCTCTAATACTCAATCTCGAAAGCGCAATTGAATGGTTTTGATTCCTATGTTGGCGTTTCATTCTTCATTGTTCTCTGGATTAAATAAGGACACTTCAAAAATTGCTCATTATCATTTATGGGGAGTTTATGTAGACTTCTTTTCCTCAAAGAGAGTTTCGAACAGTTTTGGGAAACTAATTTGGGTGGCGTTAAGCAGTTAGTAAACTATTCTTAGTAAAGAGCTTGGTACATATTAAATCAACACGAAGAAATGTTTTCTTAGCAAAACTAACAAGAAGCTGTATGAAACTGAAACTAGACTTTCCTGTGGTATAATTGTTATCGTGTCAGGGCACATTATGGTAGAAGGTTAAATGAATCATACTGGAAGAGCATACCGATTTCAGTGACAATAGCTTTTTATCGTGACGATTTACATGAGAAGTCATGACGAAGTCATGAGGTGGTGACTCTGGGCACTGCAGGAAGAAAAGTTTTTCCTATAGTAAGATTCATCCCAATTGAGATAGAAATGGGGATATGGGCTGACAGAGCAGATATAAGTTATGAAGTAAAGGAGACTTGAGTCAGTCAGAAACAGGGAATTAAAGAGGAGTGACTAGGCAAATCTTTGAAACAGTTGTTAATCTGTTTAGGGATTTTTCTTGGGTTGTTTTTTTGTTTTTTCAGTTGTATGGAAGTGTTTAAAACCTGATGACTTTGTAACTGAGCTAGTTCAAAATATTACAGTGCTGGAAATATTTTTAGAAACAGCAAATGCATCATTTAGTATTTTATAAAACAAAAGATTGCCTTTCTACCAGCACCATTAAAACAAAATACATCAAAGTTGGTCTTAAACAGAGTAGCTATCATTATTGTTTATTATTAGGATGCCAATTTGTGACTACAATCAAGTATACAGAATATTTTTAAGGCGGCTTTTGAATGTGATTGGTTTTCAGTGCTAAAAAGTTGGAGTTAGCAACTGTTGGACATCATTCAATCATGTATTTCTTATATAAAGCATTTTATGGACCGCTAGTTGAAGAATTGGTGATGCGTGGAGATTGCTTATCGATTACAAAATATGGTAAAGTATTTAAGTGTTATTTTTCAGCCATTGTGTTTGGATTGTTTTCCATGTAGTTTTGTTCAAAATTGTTCGCTTTCTTGGTAGGAATTATGTTGGCGTATATCGCAATTGAATATAGTTTGGATGGGCTGTTTCTTCCTGTATTCTCATTTCAAATAACTTTGGGTTCGATCCTAATTTTTAGAACGTTTATGACGAAGTATGGTTGGAGAGGCTACAAGCGAAACGATTGGTTTAACAGATTGTATCTGTGCAGCAGTTGTTCCGTAATTTAGTAGGAATGTATCAACAAATTGTTCAATATATATACCACTGAGAAGTCCATTGCAACAGGAACATTTAAAATTAGCATTCTCTCAGAGTATTTTGGGGTACGTGTTCTTCATTATTTGTATCATTGTAGCTTTATTAGGATTACAGCCATTTATAGGATGCAAAAATTAAAAGCAGAGAATCATGGGCAGAAGTCATGGGTATTGACTTAAAGGCACTACTAGAGCAAAGAAAAATTTTCTATAATAAATTCATCAGTTGAAATAAAGTAAAGAGGATAAAAATGATTATCGTAAAAATGTAACAAAAATTTGGACAAAAGCTAGCTTTGATTTGCACTTTGCAGTTAATAAAGGAGAAATTTCAGTTGGGGCCTGCATCTGGTTCGGGGAGAAAACAATGATTAAAAAATTTAAACAGGGGCAATTAAATGCCGATAGCCGGTGACAGGGTTATTGGAAAAGTATCCGACTGCTCCAGCAGTTTAGAACCGATCGGTTAGTGGGTGATACAGTGGATTTTATGAAACTAAGTCTCTATAAAATTTACAAGCTTAGCTAATTGTGAAATGATAAGAGTAGATGGAGTGTTAAAACAAGTTGGGTTGTGAAATTAGAAGACTTGCTTAAGCAGAAAAGAACTATCAGCAGGGGATGGAGAGCAAAGATAGCTTTCTAGCAGGCTAAAGTTAATAAGCCTGAGTATTATTCTTAGATGAGCCAACAAGTCTGGATTAGTCCAACTGCTTCCTGGAAAATCATGAATTGTATTAGAACAAAAGAAGCAGGAACAACGATTTTTCTAAACAGCACACGTGTAGAACGAAACAACATTGTTATGTGACCAGTAAGTTTACTAAATAGGGACATTAATTGAATACTTCAGACACCTGCCAATTATTCAAAAATATAATCCACGAGGAAAAAAGTTCAATTAACATTCGCAGATGAAACACATACACAAATTACTTTTTTAACGAAGAATTAGGACAAAACAGATTTACTTTGAAGTCGTTGCGATTCACTCCATATGAACCAACGTTGAAAAGCTCTTATTCCAATTGACAGGAGAAATTAAATGATTAAACGATTAACTGCCTTAGTTTAGCTTTTTTAAGTATTATTAAAGTAACACCACTTTATTAGCAACGATTTTATACCGTATGGTTGTTAATTATTATATAACCAATTTATAGATGCGGATGGACAACATGCTTCATATATGGTTATTGTTTATATTTAGCATTCTCAGTTTTCATAGGGTTTAACTTCTTTAACAATTTAGAAGATAGAGGAGAAAACTAAAATCTTTATTACTCAGTGGTGTTAGAAATGGTGAAGTATTTATTATCTACTATTTTATCAGTCGTTGGGCATATGATTGTAAGTTTCCAATGATTGTAGTGCGACTTTCGGAAACATTCCAATTGAATATTGTGTAAGTAGCGATGAAACATGGGACTATGTATTGCTATTAAACTTATTGATTTACTCTCTTTATTACTCAATCCTGAAAGCGCAAGTAGATGGTTTGAGTACCTATGATGGCTATTTCATTCTTTCATTGTTCTCTCTGGATTAAATTGAGACTGGCCCAAAATTGCTCATTATACATTTATGGGGTTTATGTAAGACTTCTTTTACTAAGAGGTTTTGAATTAAGTTTTTAGAACGATTGGTGTAGCCATTAAGCTTGGTTGGTAGGCTTATTCTTGGTAAAACAATTGTATTAAATCCAGCACGAAGTATTTCTTAGCCAGAACTATGGAAAAGCCCATATAGGCGTGAAACTTATTGCAGTAAGGACGACGACTGCATAAACAGATCTCATGCTAAATTTTGACCCTGGATACCAAATTTCTAACTAATAAAACCATTCCGTGGTTTTATTGCTAATACTACTGATGAAAGTCCATTCTTTTGGAATGGATATAATGAGAGAACGTTTTTGAATTAGGCATTTTGACATGATCAAAATGCAACTTTTCAATAAATTCTCAATCTAAGTTCTGGTTTTGATGTAACTAGAATTACTTTGAAACGATTATATTTTTATTTGCGCGAGGTTCGATTGAGGGCTATTTATGAAAAGTGTATTTTATAGTATAATATATTAAATTTGGTTCTCAAAACGTAGAGACAGAATGGTTTAGTTGCCAGGGTGTTTCAAAACTAATTGATCTAGATATGACAAATAGTAGATTGATGGAAAGGCAAGTGGTAAAAAGTACATTTTAAAATGAAAGAACAGGTAAAATGTAACTACGGATCTTACTTAAAGATTTATAATACTTTAGACTGTAATATTGAAGAGAAATGAAGTGCAAATTATTAAGAAAAAATTAATATACTATTAGTTAAATGAATAAATGAGTTATATATGATTTGTTAAATAGGAATTGTGTGTGTTTGTATCAATTCATTAAACTTACCCAGTTTAATTGACTTCACACTTTTATTGAATTGCGAGACCCTGCTCACATATAATTTGTCAAAAGGAAACTTTAACTAATTCAAAATAAAGGGAACAATGATAAGATAATAATATATATTATTATAATATTTATATACACCAAAAAAAGTGGGGTATTGAAAGATGAGATACTACCATTGAATATAAAAGCAAAAATTTATTAGCTCAAAATGTGGTGGAAGATATACTTCTACAAAGGAAAGCGTTAAAACTATTATCAGAAACAAATATAGTTAAGTATTATATTTGAAGAGCAAACATCAACATGTAATAGATAGTTATCACAAAACCAGATGACTCATTTATGGTATTCTTGATAGATAATAAGGATAATGTATCAACACTGTATCTTAGAAAAGAACAAACGAACAGAATAAAAAAGAACATTATATATTTCTATGATGAAGAAAAGGAACCCACACAACTACAATTAGAAATGAGATAGTTTTAGAAAAATATGAAGTAGTTCACAGCTTAATTTATTAAAAAGTATATACTGGAATAAAATGAGATGTTTATATTTATAAAACTATTGTGAAAAATTCGTTGTTTTATAACGAAAATACAAGAATAAACATTTATAAGCAACTATAATATTGATAAAGAACTTTCAGGAATACCATGACGAGAAATGTAGCTAAAGAGATATCTTCAAAAAAAAAAAGAAAGTTCAAGATTAGATTTTAAATAGATAAATTGCTTAGTATAATGTTTTCAAATCAGTACAATACAAATATACCACGATTAATTATTCTAGATTTAGCAAATGAGTTATGTAATGACATGAATCTTATGAAGTATTTTACTACATATAAGAGTTAGAGCTATGAAACATATTTTCAAATGAATTAGAATGAATGTACCAATGAATTAGAAAATACATACAATGAATCGATTAATAATGATAAAATACCAAACTGGCTTGATAACAGTGATTGGAGAAATATTATTATCTTGCAAGATGAGATAAATAATCAATATTCGTTAGAAATGAAACCACAAACTTTATCTGGAAGAAAATCAGAAGATAACCTATTATTATGATAGATGTACAGTAATTTATCAAAAAAGCTACTTAAGTTAACAGCTCAGTAGATTCTCCATATACAACACATTTTGAAAGGAGGATAAATATTCTTGATGATGTGCCTAAGTCATTTATATTATCAATGACATAGTATCAACACATCATTATTTAATTAGAATAGAATGATATATACTTTCAAACTTAAATTTTTGTATTAAGCCATAATATGTACATTTTCTTATTAAATTATTATTAATGGAACAAAAGATAAAGTTAGAAAAAATTATAAAGAGCTTATAATCAAACAGATACGATAAATGCAACAGATATTGTAAATATGAATTTCAGGAATAAACTTCATCCAGTTCCACGAGGTTTATTTCAAAATTACAGATTTAAAACACTTGGATTACTACTTCCATGATTTATTCCTTCATATGTATATGAAGATCTGAGAATTGATATATGGATTGCAGACAAAATACAGAATTCAAGTATAGGCTATATATGAATTTTAATATACATATATATAGAATAGATAATAATAAAATTATAGAAGTATGCATAACTCCTATAGAAAAAAACTTCAGGAGATATTTTGATAATATATTAAAAATTATTAAGTAAATTAATTAACCAAAATATCTTATAAATCAACAAGTACTTAAATTGATAATTGATATGATAATAGAATGAAGAAATAAGAAAAGGTTGCAACGTACTCAAGTTACTTGATAGTAATAAGGAAAAATATAACGATAGATGTTGATTAATAGATACCACTATTGAAGAATATACCGAACAACACCTATCCTGAATATTTACTAGAGATGAGCATAACAGAGGTGATGAAACATACAAGCACATTAATGAAGATGTTGAAGAATTAATCAACGTAGAGCAAGAAGAATGGAACCAATTGGATAACGATGATCCACAAAACAATTAAATATAATAAGTTTGATAAACTAAAGCTAGATACAAAACATATAAATCAATATTATCTTCTATTGATAGAACATTAAGAAAACAGACTGGCAAGACAAAGATTAGAGCAACTGAACTATTCATTTACACAAACAAATATCACCTATAGAAAAAATTGATTTAATATTTTAATAATAATAGAAGATAAAATTAGTATTATTACGGACGAGGATAGTTTTGAAGCATCTCCTAAACACTTTAGAATTTAACTATATTTACAATTATGCTTCAATAAATACATTTTTCGGATGTCCCCTTTTCCTAAAAGGCAATATTTCTCAAAATCAAAACAAAAACAAAGTAAAACTTCAAAAATCATTTACATAATGAACTTTTGACAAATTAGAGGATAATAGTTTTATCTACACAATTATTCATTCAATAAGCGAGTTCTCAATGAAAGATATAAGAGTGCAAACTACAAGAACACTAATATTGTTATGAAAATCCCTAAAACTATAAAGGTTAGCATTAAATCAATTATCTAAAATGATGGAATAATGAGATATATGATTAAAATTGAAATAATATATGGTCTCTATAATTAGATTTTAAGATAATACAAAAAAGACATATATAAAGAGGGATTAGTAATAATTATTTAATACGAAAGGCTGCAAATGAAACCAATGAAAATGAAACCAAAAGAAAATAAGCAAAAAAAATAATGATACAATCTAGAATAAATATTATTACTATTTATAGTTTCTACTAAAATTGGATGGACTAGGGGTCCAAAAAACATTATCAAGATATATTTTTAAAATTATTTTGAAACCGTAATATTTTAATTTAGATGTTGATTATGTTTTCGATTGATTCAACTTAGAAAAGATAACAATAAAGTACCTTTTGAAAATTACTAAAAAGCTAAAGTAGATAAATAAAATTAGAAGTTGTGGGGACTAATGATAATTTTCACAACAAGGAGGTTGAGATGAAAAATATAACAAAACTGATTACAAAAAGGATAGAACATATCTATAAACATGATTTTATGAAGATGATTGCTTTGTTACTTAATAAATTGTTAAAGAACCAGAATTAGGAGAAGGAATTAGTCCGAGGAATATTTCAATATCCATTGGAAGATGTTTTAGACAAATTTTATGCATGGCGATTCAAGTTTTATGAAGATTTGAATTATACCAGTGATGAGACTTGTTATTTGGAATTTTCTGCTTTAGATATGGAAGATATGCAGAAACTACTTGGAATCGTAAATAAGCATGTATACAATAAGGAAAATGGGGATTATATGAAGAATGGTAATTGAATGTGTATTAAAATAATTACGATATAATTTCACGGATTCTGTTAGTAAATGTATAGATATTTGTTTAAAAGATAGTTAAAATCCTAGTTTGTCAAAGAGTGAAACAATTAGATAAAAGTACAATAGAGCAACTTGTAAGAGCAGTCAGAATCAAAAAGGTTTACTGTGATTCTAAAATAGAAAGGACCATGGAAGAAGAAGAGATATAGAAAACTACAACGCAAACGGCTAATAATGGATAGTGGAAAAACAAAATATACTGTAAATTCTACATTTAAGAAACTTGCACAGGCAAACATACAAAGATAAAATGCTGAAAGTTAATCAAGAGAGAAACAGAGAAGATATAAATTTCTCTACTTCACTAGCAAAAATTATACAAAAAATAAGCTATAATAAGTCAGATAAATAGTAGTGGTGAGGATAGAGATGAAAAATGACCGTATAGAAGTACAAATTGAAGATTTGACGTAAAGGAAGGAATGGGCATGACGAGTCGATGGATTCCCTCTTTTCATTGAAAATGCAGCTGCCTGGTGAAAAAGTAGTGGCCCATGTTTTAAAAATTGGGAAAATTTGGCTATGCTAAAAGCGGATGAATGGCTATCGACGGTCAGACCGCATTCCGTTAGTCGATCCAAATGGCACTCGAGTGAGGGACAATGCCGTTACAACATATGGAAGTACAGAAGCTCAATTAGCGTTCAAAACAAAACAAGTGAAGCATGTCATGAATACTAATTGCGAAATGCCAGGTTAAGTTCCGTCCAACCATTGGAATGGAACATCCATTTGGATACCGTAATAAACACAAATTCCTGTAAGAATGGTGGATGGATTATTAACAACTGGATTTTTCAAGAAAAACTCTCACGACTTAATTCCAATCAAGATTTTCATATTCAAGATCCAGAAATTGATCGTATTATTGTAGTCGTTAGAGATATTTTACGGAAATATGCGTTAAGCTTATGATGAAGAAAACATACCGGCGATTTACGTCCATATAATTGTACGTAGAGGATTGCGCACTTCTCAAGTGAGTGATTATTTTAGTTACTCGTACAGAGTTTGTTCAAAAGAGCAGTTGTAGAGCAAATTACAGCAATTACCAGAAGTGGTGTCGATTGCTCCAAAAATATTCACCTCATCAATCAAATGTGAGTTATGGGTTCCTCAAAAGAAAGTGTTATTTGGAGAAGATGCTTTCCAAGAAGCATTAATGGAATTTACTTTTACGATTAGTTCGTCATTCATTTCCAAGTTAATACGATTCAAACGGAAGTGTTGTATCGTGAAAGCCATTCAAGCAGCTGGATTAACTGGAGATGAAACGGTAGTGGACGCTTATTGTGGAATCGGAACAATGAGTTTAGCTTTTGCTAAACGTGCTACAGTTTATGCCATGGAAATTGTACCGGATGCCATTCAAATGGCGAAGAAAAATGCACAAATCAACCAGATTGACAATGTAACATTCGAAGTGGAGCGGCTGAAAAAGTTGTGCCAACATGGGTAGAGTCAGGATTACAGCCAGATGTAATTGTAGTCGATCCACCGAGAAAGGATTAGATGCTGCCTTTATCGATGCAGCAGTAAAAACAAAAAGCTAGAGAAGTGTGTGTACGTTAGCTGTAATCCAGCAACATTGGCACGTGACTTAGCTTTTATTCCAAGAAAAAGATTATCAGGCGCTGTATGCTCAACCAGTGGGACCTGTCAAATGACGACAGCAGTTGAGAACAGTGGCTGTGCACTAGAACAGATAGATTAAGGAGGAAATGAGAGAGTTTTATTTTGTTGTGGCATGGTTCAGTAGCATTAGGGGTTATAGAATCGTCTTCCAGTTTTGCCAACGACACCCTATTATTAGCGGTATTCTGTTTTCTCAAAAAAGCTCCAAAAGATTTGAAGGAATGGTTTTGCCAAATACAGAAAAATTATACCAATTTATGTATCGGATTATTTAGAAAACCAAAATCCATATGCACGATCTCGTAAAAGATATATATGTATTTGCATTTTAGTGAGGGATTTCTATTTATTTCTAATTATTTATGTAAAAATTGGTTTTGAGCTTTTATTGACGGTGTATTACATATTTATCTTTTAAAAGTTATTCCGGATAAATAAGACGTAAAACGCATCATCGTCTATGAATGGATGCGTTTTTAACTCAATTGAATAATGGGTTGATGTTTATAGAGATAATACATTGAATAGTCATAGGAACCAAATGAGTGGTTCAGAGATAACTCCAATATATCCAGTTGAAGGGAATAATAGAGGGTACAAATAAAATTTTCCCAAATAATTCAATGAAACTTGAAATTAGGGCGTAATGTCCTAATCCTATGGAAACTATTTCAGAGGACTAGATAAAGACAGCCAGTACTGGATAAAATGATGAACTAATTCGATTATAAAGAGATGCGTTCGAGATTAGCTCAGGATCAGTTGGACCAGAAATTAATTCATTTAGTTTGGGACTTGCATAATGTAATGGCAACTAGATCGTCCAACAGCAATTGCGACCCATGCTTCCTAAATAAATACCTCGTTGAATTCTTTGAGGACAGATTTTGCTCCTAAATTTTGAAAGTAAAGGTCGTTAAGGAGGATGCAATCGCTGGAAACAGGTAGCATCGAAAATGACATAATTCTTCTAGGAAGTTTGCACTAATAATCGTTGCTCCTAGCGCATTAATCAAGTTTGTAAGGTAACTGTTCCGATAGAAACAATTGAGATCATTAGTCCATTTATAGACGTCCTAATAAATCAGATAATTCTATCCCATATAAATGTTTTCGCTGTGGCAATAAGAACAAAAACAACGCAGTATAAGCTAATACCAAAGAATGGCAGAGGTCCCTGAAATGTGGTATGAGCACACAGTTGCATACCATTTAATTGGTGTTGGTGATGAAAGGGTCTATTACT